>Ga0315336_1000431_pt1 | contig 120003 bp, 98 predicted proteins | sample ASW5metaG_FD_204512 | JGI IMG/M metagenome (GOLD analysis project Ga0315336, IMG submission 204512) | Ammonia-oxidizing marine archaeal communities from Monterey Bay, California, United States - ASW #5 | ecosystem: Environmental > Aquatic > Marine > Intertidal zone | place: USA: California... | reverse complement strand
CGGTCGCGACCTCAAGGGCACGAAAGCGGCTATCGTCGGTCGCCGCGATGAAGAGCAGGCCGCTAGCGGTGACGATCGCGGCCGCACGTCCGGGGCGTCCGGTGTTCTGCCGGTCCGCGGGCAGCCCATCCGTGACGCCGAGCGGCTGTTGCCACACGATGTCGCCCGTCGCACCGTCGACGGCGGTGAGTCGGCCCCACGGGGGCTTTTGGCACGGCCAGCGTGCATCCCCCATCTGCACGTCGAAACTCGACGGGCGTGGTCCGCTTCTGCGGTACGGAAGCGGAGCGCCCGGCTCAGCATCTTCCATCCAGCCCAACGCGCCGATGTCCTGGCTGAACACGAAGACGTACCCAGAGTTGGGATCGAATGAGGCTCCGCCCCAGTTGGGGCCGCCGACCAGTCCGGGGAACAGGAGCGTGGTCCGGCCGGACGAGCCGGAGGCGCGATACGCCCACGGCGTGAACGCCCCGGCGTTGTAGATCTCTCCCGTGCGCTCGACCAGCTCGGCGCAGGCCGCAGCGTGCTCGAGGGAGGTGTCCTCGGCAGTGACCAGATCGGCCGGCTCGTAGCTGACCCGGGTCAGGGCTGGCGGGTTCACGGGGATGGGCTGGGTCGGGAAAGTCTCTTCGCCGGGCACGTCACTCTGCGCCACCGGCCGCTCTTCCACCCCGTAGAGCGGCTCACCGGTGTCGCGGTCGAGCAGGTACAAGTAGCCCGACTTGGTGGTCACGCCGAGCGCTGCGACCGTTTCACCATCGCCGCCTCCATCGCGCGGAACGTCGAACAGCACGGGCGGCGCGGGCGGGTCGTGGTCCCACAGGTCGTGATGGATGGTCTGGAAGTGCCATACGTACTCGCCGGTCCGGATGTCCATCGCGACCAAAGCGTTCGCGAACAGATTGGCGCCCGCCCGGTCTCCCCCGTAGGCGAAGGGTATGGGCGAGGCAAGGGGCACATACAGGTGTCCGCGTTGCTCGTCCATGGTGAAGTAGAACGGCCAGGCGTTGGCTCCGAGGCGGCCCTGCCAGCTGTCGCCCGCCCAGGTGTCGTGTCCTACGCTGCCGGGCTGCGGAACAGAGCTGAACTCCCAAATCTTCTCACCCGTGCGAGCGTCGAATGCCCGCGGGTTGCCGATGCCTCCGGGGGCCCCACGAGGGGTGTTGGCGCCGACCACGACGATGTTCTCATAGACCAGAGGTACTGAGATGTATGGGATCCCCATGTCGATCTCGCCCGACTGTCCGAAGTCTGTCGCCGGTGTGCCGGTCGCCGCGTCGAGCGCGATCAGACGCCGCCTGGAGCTGAAGAAGATGCGCGGCGGTATGCCATCCTCACCCGCCCAATAGGAAACACCACGCCGAGACGGGGCACCGTCGACGATGGAATGCCACCAGATCTGCTCGCCCGTCGTCGCGTCGAGCGCGACCACGCGGTCCACGGTCGGAAGGTACATGACGTCACCGATCACGATCGGCGTTGCCTGTGAGTTCGGCTCCTGGCTTCCCTGCCCCGGACCGCCGCCTAGCAACGTGGGCGTCCGCAGCGAGTAGCTCCAACCCCGAGTCAAGCTCGCCACGTTGTCCGGCGTGATCTGGGTCAACGGCGAATAGCCGGTCCCGCGCAGATCTCCGCGATACATCGGCCAGTCGACGTGCGTCGGCGCATCGAGCCCTCGTGGGGTACAGCCGGACGCGACGAGAGCGACCGCGAGCAGCGTGCTTGCATTCGCTCGGCTGAGGCGCAGGAAGCGCATGAGGTTCTCCGGTCTCACAGGCGGAAGCGTGGACGAGGGAGCTGGACTACTGGGCTCGGTTCACCTCTGAGGGTCCAAAGGACAGCCACGTACCCTGGTATCCCTCTCCATACAGGTCTCCCTGCGTCCAATCGCAGACGCCTTCGTGGAAGATCTCTTCGAGGGCGGCCCACTCCGCGTCCGTGAACTCGACCTCGTAGTCGCCTCGATCGAGCGATTTCAGGTGACAGCTCACGATGTTGTTGACGAGCGGCGCACCCGCGACCAGCCGGGGCGTCGAATAAGCCGGATAGATCTGGCCACAGGTACCGAACCCGTCATACGTGAGAGGCTCTTTCACGTTCACCCGTGCTGGGCCACGCGTGTCCCAGCAGTTGTCCACCACGTCGGCTGGCTTTGCCTGTACGACCTTCTCCGACAGCCCGATCGGATCGCCGTCGGCCTGAATGTTCATCAGCCAACGATCCATCTGGCGGAAGAGCACACCCAGATCCGGTCGGTCTTCCGTATAGCCCCACAGGCCACCGACGTTCATGACGTGGTTGTCCGCATGACCGTTGGCCGCCGCCAGGCGAGCCCGCGTCGTGAACTGGTGGACGATCATGTGGATATCGCCACCCTCGCGGTGGTCCGTGTAACTCCGGAAATCTATCACCGGAGTCGTGGCTAGTCCGGCGCCGCCGTAGAGGATTCGCCCGGTATCCAGGGCACGCCTGGCCGCGGTCGGATTGGCCCGGTGCCGCTCAGACACATGATTGAGATCGGCGTCGTAGCCTCCGATATCCCGATTGAGGGCCAGGAACTGGGCTGTGGTGATCTGCCCGCTGTTCAAAACGTCGAGACCGTACTGGACTCCGTAGTTGTCCAACGGCCGCGCCGCGAACCCAGTCGACGGATCCACCTCGTACACGTTCACGGTGTGATCGTACACGGTGGCACGAATCCCGTCCGGATTCGACGAGCTATAGCGGAGGGGCTCGAGCTCGGGGAGGTCCACCTCCGCGCCTTGTTCCTCCTCAGAGGCCGTCGCCGAATATGTTGCGTCGATCCGTGCCGCACCCCGACTCAGGTTCGGGACGCTCCCCAAGGAGCCGAATCCCGAAATCAGACGCTGCTCCTGCTCGGTGAAGTCGCGCGGAGCGACCTCGGTGAAGTAGAAGCTCAAGAGGCGCGCGTCGGCCAGTGTGAAGATCGTGGCCGATGTGACATCCGGGAAACTGGACGAGACGATGATCCCGTCGAAAACGCCCGGGTAGTTGTCGGCAGTCTGATGGCTCTGGTACGCGCCGCCTGAACCGCCCGTGGCGATCGAGTACGTCGGCTCGCCGTAGCTCTCGACGAACCTCTCCTTGACCATGATGTGGGTCTCCGACGCCAGAAGGTCGTTACAGTTCTGGCCGAAGACGTTTAAAGAGGCCGATGTGAGGGCATAGCCCATTTCGAGCAGGCCCACGTCGAGTACCCTGCCCGTCGAGTTGCCTTGCTGGAACCAGCCACCCCGGCATCCACCGCCGTGGGTGTACACCAATTTTCCGTTCCAACCCGCGCTCCGCGTCCAGGGGTCGGGCGCAGGTGCGGCAGGATCGTGGAGCATCGCGCTCTGGTAGATCGCGCGGTTAATCGTGCCTGTCTGGACCCGGACTATGAACGGCACGGTTTGCGCGTCCAACGTCGTCGCTTCGTCCATGTCGGCCGGCATCGCACCCGCTCGTGAATCGGTGTATGGCTTGAATTCTCCGTCCGACGTGGACAGGTACACATACTCGACCCGTGTCTCGACAGAACAATTATCGTCGAGCGGGGGTCCCAGCGTCACGCCGGACGCCGTCGTGAATTCTTCGGTCTGGCAGAGGTACGGCATTTCTTGGGGCCCGGAGATGAGCGGACCGGAGATCGGGTAGTTCGTGAGATGGAGGGCCGCCGTGGTGCCTGAGATGCGGGCCTCAATCTCGTTGTCACCGTTGCGGAGTCCCTCGACCAACCCGATCAGGGAGCCCCCGTACGCATCGGGGCTGAATTGTCCCGTTACGTTCTGACCATTTGCGGACACACGGACTCCAGAAAGATCGAGGTCCTCGCCGGCCACGATCCGAAGCAGCACATCCCCACCGGTGACGAGGTACGGCTTCGTCGACACGCTTTCGATCCCCAACTCAGCACTACCGAGCTCATCGGACGTCTCAGTATTCGCGCGGAGACCTGCTTCGCTAGAACAGGCGCTCAACATCCCCAAAGCCCCGATCGGCGACAGGGCCAATAGCCATGCGGGATAAGCTCGAGATCTTTTCACGGGTCGCGCTCCTCAGAACAGTTCAACCTTCAGGCCAGGGCACCGCTTGATCGCTATGGCACCCAAACGTCGCGTATCTTAACCCCAGAGGGAGCACTGCGCATGGATGAGCCGCGCCGACCGCTACTCCTCCGTTACCGTCATACTACCGGCGATCCCGCCGGGCATCGTCGAGACAAACGCGGTGTCCCTTGCCCGATTTTGTTGCGGCGCCCATTCTGCCGAGCCTGCAGCAGGAGGCGGAGGCTGGCTGGAACGCGCGCCTGCCAGGAAGCGATGTTTTAACGTTCGCCGTCTTCGCTCGTCCAACGCCGTAGCAGCGACTTCCCCGCCGTTGTATCGACCGTAACGCGAAGAGGATACTGTGAACGCTTTGGAGAATAAGCTGCCGTCGGCTAGGAAAACCCACCATTCGGACTCCGTCATGCCCATCCGCCGTCCCGCGGACCTCCGCCTGATGCTCCTAACCCTCGTCATCACCGGCTGCGGCACTGTGACCCCGACGATCCCCTCCGGTAACGAGGATCTCACGGACCTCTCGACATATTTCATCACCCCCGAGATCTGTAGGGATGACGTGGGTCCTGATTGTACCCAGCTTCGTTTAGGAGATTCACAACTGACGACCCTGGCTCCAGAACGGGGGAAGCTTTATGCCTGCAGGCCAGGGAACCCGGGGGCACCGGGAAGTAATCGGAGCAAAATCACTTGGATTGATGAGACTAACGGCACGTGGAACCTGTTAGTGAAACCCTTTCTTCCAGAGGGATCGTTCTCCCCACCTATCGGCACTTCAAGCGTTATAGAATCGGGATCAGATCGCATAATTTCCGGGAACAATTTACCGGTCGACGGTAAGATCGGAGACTGGCCGATGACTGATTATTCTGCTCTCCGTGCTATCGACGGGAACCCTGGGATTCCAGCCGAAAATAATTTTAGTTTCACTCTTCAGCTGAATCCCACTGAAGCTGTGACCCCATCTTGTGTCTCTCTTGGTCCAATCGGTATGACTCTCAACGGCGTTGTGTTCTATGACGCAGTGGACGGCCGTGGGAACGATGCGCTCGCCCACGAGATTGTGGACGTGCATGGTGGACATCCAGCACAGTCAGACTACCACTACCATTTCGTTCCATGGAGACTCGATGGAGTACCTTCTCTGGAGGATGGACATTCAGGATTGGTGGGCTATATCCGCGACGGGTTCGGAATCTACGGATACAAGGGTCCCGGCAGCGTAGAGCTCAGCAATGCCGATCTTGATGATTGCCACGGGCATACTCATTCTCCGATCGGTTACCACTACCACGCGACCATCGAATACCCCTATACGATCGGCTGCTACCGCGGCACGCCGCTCTGATGGCACGGTCGATGTAACCTGTAGCCCTTCAACGATGAACCGTTGGCCCGCAGTAGGTACTTTGGGCAGCGCCTGCAACGCTGGGGACGACCATCGTGGTGGAGGGTGGCGTAGGATTCATCCGACCGTAGCGGGCGCACCTCGTCAGCACACTCTGAGGTTGCGGCCGTCGTTCCTGATGTCCAAGACAGTGCCATATCCGAACGTCACACCGGACCGTCCGTACACCCATTCCCCAAAGACGACGGAGTCCGGCGCTCCCATAACCGCGCTGACTTCGACGCGGGTGCTTCCCGACCCAAAGCAGCCGGTAGCCAGAGGCGGCTCTGCCGCCTCTGCAGGGGCGTCCGTGGCGGCCCCACCGGGGACCTGTTGTACAGAGTCCCCGTCAATCCCGGCCGCTGCTGAGGACCCCTGCCTGCCGTTGGCAGTTTCGCCGGCATCCATGAGCCCAGGCGCATCCGCGGGGGCTCTAATCAACACCACGATCGCCAACAACAGGACTAGACCAACGACGGAGGCCCCAACCGGGTATAGGCGGGTGTTGAGATTGGACATTCCGTTACGCATCTGCGCTCACGATCTTGTGCCCCCAGGCTCCCATCTGCTATGGGGGTGGCGATCTTTCTACGTGAGGATAGGGGGTCGGAACTCTCTCCTAGCGCCCCCGTGATGGCACGTAGATCGCTATAGCCGTCGTGGAACGATCCGCGCTTGTCCCGAGGAGTGCACGCGCCACCCTAGCCTCAGTTCCCGGATCATCACGGACACGCAGGCGGCAGCCAGGGCAACCAAAAGAAGCGCGACCTTTTGTATCTCAGCCCCCTTTATCTTCTTAATTCAATTTTGATTTGAGGGTCTCCTGCCACCGCACTATTGCTAGACAAGACATCCTCAATGGCGCCCGCAATATCAATATCAAACTCACTGAGAGAGCCTACATCCAGATCCTCCAACTCACTCAGTGAGCCCTCGAATTGAAAAACTGCCTCCTGATTAGAATCACTCATTCCATCAGAATGATCAGGTGCGGTGAGTTGTCCATTCAGGATTATTGAGCCTCCAATAAGCCCACCGATAATCAGCGCTGACACCACATTGTCTTTCATAATGCTCCTCGATACTCCCACGACCTCTAACGTGCAGATCTAACGAACGCACCCCCCTGAGAAACCACCGCTCCGTAGACATTGCCAGCCGCGTCGACGGACACGCCTTCAGGGTTCGAGCCGTTGGGATAAGCGGCGACCGTACCGGAGATCAAGTAATCAACGATACCATCCCTCAGACTTCCCACTCGTATACCAGTGATCCAGCCCGGGTTCTGGGAGTTGCCGAACAGTGATTCGGAGTCGGCAACGTAGATGATATCGTCATCCGCAATGTAGATCCCACTCGGTCGGCCGAATTGCCTGAGTTCTCCGATATAGGTGCCATCAAGCTCCAAAATCTGTAGCCGATTGTTGCCCCGATCGCCTACGATAAGGCGGCCTTGAGAATCAATGTCTATGGCGTGGGGAGTGCGAAATTCTCCAGGTCCAGATCCGAGTCTTCCCCAGGAAGTGATGAAATTGCCATCCCGGTCGTATTTTGCGATACGTGCGACTGTCTCCGGTGGAGCAGTGAGGTTCTGGCCACCGTGACCATCTCCCACATAGATATTTCCTTCCCCGTCAGTAACCACATCATTAGGCGTGTTAAGCAACGGACCCCTGCCATCTCCGGGCGAGCCCGGTCGTCCAAGTGTGAGTAGGAGCTCACCCTGGGGACTGAATTTGAAAACGGCGTGTCCCTTGCCAGCGCTGCTCGGGATATTGGGGTTCGGGCCGGCAGCATCCGTCACCCATACGTTACCGTCACGATCCACGTGCAATCCATGCGGGAAATTCAGAATCCCACCACCTAGCGTAGCTAGGACGTTACCCCGCGGATCAATCTTGAGTATCGGATCAAGGTCCGACGCGGCACAGGAATTTGACCCACACCTGTCGATAGCCCAAATATGAACGCCATCGGGGTCGATATCAGTGCCGGCCGTGGATCCCCAGGTCCTTCCATCAGGCAAGTTTACCCAGCCATCCTCACTACTGTAGGGATTAGGGAGACCATTTTCAGGGTAGATGTTCTGTATTCGGTCAAGGTGCTGGGCGACCGTCCCTGTTGGCAGTGCCAAGGACAACACGGAGCCGACCGCTACCAGTAATGGCAGCATGCTTCTTGAGAGCCTCATGGTACTCCTCCTCTTGTCTGTTTCTGGGACCCTAACAGCGCCTAGTTGCTCTGCTCTATCGTACCCAGGTTTGGGAGCATTGAACATATCAATAAAAAAATTCACTCTGGAAAAACGCTAGAGGGAGGGGACGCGTCGGACGGAAAGGACAAAACCACCACATCCGATGCCGTCGCTTCCTGTGCCCCATAGGCGATAGGCGAAAACGCCCCCCCCACAACCCCTATTACCGAACCTCGCCGAGATACCGGTCGAGCCAATCCAGTGTTTCCCGTGTCACATCGATCTGAGGAATACCGTGCCCTCCCGCTGCGACGAAGTGTTTCTTATCTGCCTCATCGGTCCCGAGGAAATCAAAGAACGGCCGCGCCGATGTTTCGAGTGGATAGACCTGGTCGTACTCGCCACTCAGCATCAGCACCGGAAGCCGTACGCGTGGCACAAAATTGAACGGATCTACAACCGCCTGGGTGGCGAGTGGACTGAGGCCGGGCACGTTCAGCACCGCAGCTCGGAACCGCGGTTCGACCGCAAGCATGATCCCCCCCGTTCTACCGCCCCAGCTGATGCCTAAATACGCGAACCGATCGCTATCGATGTCGGGGCGTGTCTCCAGGTAGTCGAGCGAGCGCCCCAGATCCTGACGCCACTGCAGCACGTGCTCGCGGTAATCGTTGCCCGGATCCTGGATCCGATACACGAGGTCGTCCTGGCGTTCAAATGTGCTCTGGTATACGGGAAACGCGAAAGCCCGATTGCTCCGTACGACCATCGGAATGGGCTCACTGGTGCCCCCCCTGGTGAACGCATCGAAGTCGGTCGCGGCCAAGGAACCCGATCCCGGGTGGAATACCACCGTCTGGAGCGGACCTGAGGTTTCCAGGGGCCGGAACAGGTAAAGCACCATGGGCTCCTGCGTATACCCAACGTCAAAAGTGATTTTCTCCCGGATGCCCACCGCCAGGGTATCGACATCCACCACCTGGGCGTTCAAGGGGGCGTCCTCATATTCGTAGAACCTCACCAATTCTGCATACAACTCGTCGGAGGCCGGTGTGTCACTGTAGAAGTCGCGGACCTCCGGCTCCGTCGGCTGGCTAGCCATAGCAAACTCACCCGGGTCTCCCAGGTTCGTCATCAGCCTCAGCCCATTCGTCTCCGACCGATCGAAGGGGGGTTGGGGCTGGGTAAGGGCGAAGAGATACGGAGGATCGTTCCAGCCCCCTCCCCCGGTGTATCGCTGATTTCCGATTGCATTCACCAACCACTCTCGTGCGTTCCCAGCCATGTCGTAGGCGCCGACGGGGGATACCGCGGGAAACTCACCCACGGACGTGAGGCCCTCCCCCCCGAAGTTGCTGAAGGGAACAATAAACGCGGCGGACATGAGTCCTGCCGCCAGAGACCAGTGGTAGACCGTGGGAAGGTTACGGCCCGCGAAGTCGGCGTAGGCGGCCGCCTCGTACCAGCTGAGTCCCACCACGGGATAATCGTCGGTCCCCGCGGGGAAGCTGCCACCGGTCCACGTACTCGGGCCTGAGCGCCCCGTGAGATCGACGAATTGAGCCATCGCCTCCTCCCAGGTGAGCTCCTCGCCTCCCCGTTCGAACGGATGGGTCCAGTACTGTGGACTCCTGTACCCGTCGGCATCCACGAACTCCTTGAATTGGCGGTTCGTCACTTCGTATCGATCGATGAGGAACTCGCCCAGACTAGCCGGCACGGCGCTGGCCAGGCGCGCCTCGACCAGTGCCGGACTGATGGCTCTTCCGGCCACGTGCAGGGCATCGGCCTGCACGTCGCTCGATCGGCGAAGTCGCACGGACGTCGAAACCGCACGTGGGCTTCGACCTACAACCTGTGGCACGTGCCCTTCCAACTCGATGCGAAACGCGACTCCACTCCTCGGGCCCTGCCACTCGACCGGCGTAGTCCCGATGAATTCGAATGCGAGATCCGGTCTGTCGTAAGGCCTCCAAGAAACAGACGCACTCGGCGGATCCGAGATCACGCTCCTTGGAGTGGTGACGGACTCAAGCATGGCCTCCCGCAAAGAATCCGGCACCTGAGGAGGGAGGGATGTCGCAAGGCCATAAGCCTCAAGCCAAGCCCCTCGATCCATGGCGTCGTCGACTCCCGCGACCGCCGACAGCACGATCGCTGTGGCATCCACCCTCGACCCGCCTGCAAAGAGCATCCAAGCCGCCGCCACGACGCCCCAGAGCGCGAAGGCCAGAACACCGCCGCCGAATGCTTTTGGCCAGGTTAGCAGCCCGGCGGCACCCGAAGAAGGCGCTGCTTCAGCAGCTACCGCATCTCCCGTGTCACGTCTCAGTGCACCTTCCTGGACGAAGGCGGTCGCCAAAACGACGGGCAATCCGACAATGATCATCGCCAACGCAACCGAGGGAAACCAGGCCGGTAGGTTGAGAGCTCCGCCCAACGTAGACACGAGCTGAAGCACGAACCAAGACGCAACCACGTAGATCGAGAGTACCTGCCAGAGACTGCGGCGGTGGACCTCGCGAATCAGTTTTTTCAGGCGTCCCATATGGATCTCCCCGAAGTGTTCTCACAAAGTACGCGCATGAGCGGGCGAGTGAAAGACTGTTTCAAGGGCAGCGGTGCCGTAGGAGAGGGGGCCGCATTGGGAGTTAAGTGGCCCGCCTCAACCTGTCCCTTTGGGAAGAACAGTGGAGAACCGGAGTGCCGGGTGAGCACACTGTGACCTCGCGGGCAGCCGACCGCTGAGGACCTGGAGTCCGAGCAGGCCTTCCTCGAGCACAACCCGCAGATCGCGCGGACCCTCATCATCATCTTACATCAGTGGAGCCAACCGGGATCGAACCGGCGACCTCTGGTTTGCAAAGCGGTGGACGACCAACCACCAGCAACAGAAAACCACCATTTCATTGGGCTTTCGGTTTTCCTTCAACCGCCAGCAACCGTAGGGTTTGGCACTGTTTCTGACACTGTTGGGGGCGGCTCGGGGCTTGAGGTGTTTCGGATGTTCACACAGTAGCGCTCACCCTCTAGTAACAGACTCTCCTAGCGCACCCAACAACAGTGTTTTGCTCGTCCGGTGAGATGCTCACGTCCAGTTACGCAAACCTTCCGCCTTCAGAAGCTCCAAGCTACGTCGATGAAAGTCACCCTACCGGGTTCCGGCACAGGCACGCCCGTGAACGGGTTCTTTGCGTTCAGATGATTGTGGTACTGTTGATCCCAAACGTTGAGGATGCCGCCCCGCAACGTTACTCCGCTGGCTAGGCCAAAACCTGCTCGAATGTCACCAGTCCAATACCCGTCCGTGGGAAACTCTCCGCGTGAGGTGCTCACACGAGCTTGCTCGCCAACTCCATTGATGACGCCTCCCAGATAGAAACGACCGAGTGCTTCTTCAAAACGGAGACCAACGGATCCACGCATGGGTGCTACTCCGATCACGGGTTCGTTCAGCAGATTATCTTGTCCGTGCAGGTAGCTACTTCGAAGGTCCAGGGTGAATAGCTCGCCTAACGCAGCGGTTAGCGAGGCGTCCAGGCCGTAGAAGCTGGCATCCCCATTCACATATCGGAACACGGTCTCCGGCGACAGGGGAAGCCGCTTCGGTAATGAAGTCCCTTCGATGGTGATGTAGTCACTGATCTTGCGAGTGAAGGCGCCGACGTGCAGAGCGAAATTCTCGAAGCGCCCATCAAGCCACAAATCACCCTGGGTGCTACGTTCCGGGTCTAAGTTCGGGTTCCCCATGAATTCGGCGGGCATCTGAGCTTTCGAAGCCGGGATTCGGTCCGAGTAACGCTCACTAGCGTCAGCCGTTCTCACGACGGACCCGAGTCCGAATGCCAGGGTCCAGTTCTCCTGAAGATCAAAGGAGGCTGTGGCTGCTGCACTCAGGTTAGCCTCTGAGGATTCCAAGCCTACTCCTGCTGGGAGATGCTGCAGGAAGAAGTCGCTGGCGGTAGGAGCCGACGCAGACACGACGTCGACTCGCAAGGTGCCCGCCAAGCGTGTTGGCCCATCTGACCACGATAGACGACTAAATGCTCCACCGTCCGTGATGGTGGCGTCAGGCCACATCATATCCTCAAACATGAGCATCTGCGTGTCTTGACGCTGGATCATACGGGTGGCGTCCCGGTTCGCTCGGTAGACGTCACCTCCAATCTCAGCAGTCAGGGCCTCGCTGAATTGCAGGTTCATGCTCGAGCGACCGCCCACCACATTGATGGCGGATGCAACCGTAATATCCAGAGCGAAAGGCGGCATGCGGCCCGCCATAGGCATTGACGTCGGCTTGCCCACATTGTCCATGCCATGATCAACGTCGTTGTAGTAAGCCTGAAGCTCGAAGCCTCGCAGTGTGCCCGCGATCCGTGAAAGAGAATATGTTGCAGCAAGGTTGAGGGACTCAAAGGAGTCGGCCGAGAGCAGGCGCCCGGGGTAGTCGATCGGCCCCTGCTCTTGGTATCCGGCTGATAGGACGAAGTCGGATCTATCTCCGACATCGAAGCCCAACTTTCCGCGGATATCCCACGACTCAAAAGTCCCGGGGACTACCGATCCGTCGCCCGACTCGTAGTCGTCTCCCTCCCTCCAGGCGCCGTGGGCGAAATAGGATACGTTTCCTGCCCGGCCAAAGACCTTACCGGTGGTTTCGGATGCCTGAAGGTTACTGTCATACCCTGCTGCGAGGCTTCCCCTAGGGCTGCTCTCCACCTCTGGAAGCGGCTGTGTCTCGATTCGGATAGCGCTCAGGTTTCCCGCTCCCCAAGTGAGCGCGTACGGACCCTTCACGACCTCCATTGAGCGGATGGCACTTGGGTCCAAGTGGGTGAGGGGAGAGTCCATCCTCGCAGGGCCTGCCGGGAACATGCGTGTGCCGTCGAGATAGGTGCCGATTTCGGTCTCACGCAGGCCCCGGATGACCGGATCCAAACCCAGGGGTCCACGCCGGACCGCGTCCACCCCGTCGATCGCTCGAAGTAGTTCACCTGCGTCCTTAGGGTTGGCTTCCTCGACAGCGCGCCCTCTTAGAGTGCTCGTGGGCATTAGGTCCGGGCGGAGTACCGAGACTTGTATTCCGTCCAGGGCTAGAGGGCGAGGCTCGAGAGGGAAGTCGAGGGTGACGGTGCTACCGGGTGCTACTTCAACCTGGAGCGTAAGTGTCCCGTAACTCGGCGCCTCCACAGACACAGTGTGCCGTCCCGCGGGCACGGTGAGTGTAAAGCTACCGTCGCTAAGAGTGGACGACGACTGGGTCAGGCCCTCGACGCGGACAGCGACTCCAGCCAATGGCTCCCCACCGGCCCCGTCAACGACCGTACCCCGAATCGAACCCCTCTCTTGTGCGGACAGTCCGGTAGGCATAAGCACTAAGGCCAGCCCTGTAATCATCCACAGCCACATAGACACGCCACAACACGCGACAACGCGATTATTGATCATGAAAATACTCCCTCAACTGTGTTACACACCCAGAAACACGAGCGTGACACGTGCGGAATTAGGTCCCGGCGCTGGGCCGGGAGTGGTCACTCTGCCTCAGAAGGCCTGAGGAGGTCCGTCCGCGAATGGGAGTACGAAGTCCGGAGGAACGAGATACAATTCACCGTTCGTCGACTTCGACGGTTGGGGGAGGAAGACTTGAGGTTGAACCGGCAAGAGGGTCTGATCAACGTCGATCGAGAGATAGCTGACATCGTTATCGAAAATCATCAAGCAGGTGCATGGCCCCTCATGCTCCCCATCGTGTCTGGGATACACGCCGCCCGAGTGGTCCTCGGATGGGTGCGTACCACTCAGTTCCAGGCTTTCTTGGATCTCTGCTGAAGAGACGTGCACAGCAGAGTGATGCTCTCTACGTGGATGGGTGGTCGCCACTCCGATGAAAGAGAGGCACACAAAGAGTGTTGAGTTCCTGAGGCGAGCCTTAAGCATCCTACCTGGCAGCCGGAAGGCGTAGTTCGTTTCTCGTCGAAACATAAACTGTGGAAAACGGGTTGTGGGTACAAGGAGGCAAGGAACGCACCCGCGAAAGCTGTGCACTTCGGTGCCAGTGAACCACCCTAGGGCGATGCGGAACCGATACCACTATGCCGGATGACACACATCGCCGCTACTGAAACGCCATTCTCTGAAAAGAATTTGGTGGATTGCTGAGGCTTCAGGTTCCAACAGGGGTGCATAACTTAAGCGGTGCTTCTGGCGAAGGCGCCAGTTTGGGTGGAGTGGATCTCGCCCAATTCCTGGATAAGGACTTGAACGTCGAAATTCAAAACAACATCCACGTGATCAAAGCGACCTTCAACTAGCTGTACGAGCCCGGCTAGAACGTCGCGATCGGATTGATGGGCGAGCCCATCCCCTGTTCGATTCTCAGCGGCGCCGCCGTGAAAAGGAACTCGTATCTGCCGAGGCCCCTCGCCACTTCGGCGACCCGCTCGAAGTCAAGGTTGTCGAAGATCCCCACGCCGAGCGAGACCAGCGCGAGCCGGTGCAACGGGAGGCGCTCCTCGTCCGAGAACTCGTGGGGAAAGGCGTCGTTCCACATGTCGTGGCCGATGAAGGACACACCTCGCTCCTTCATGAAGTAGGCGACATCGGCGTGGTAGCCGGCTACACCTTCCGACGTCCGCCACGGCCCAAGGGCCGCACGCCGCTTCCAGCGGCCGGTGTAGAGCAGGATTACGTCACCCGGCTCGACCCTCACGTCCACCATTTCCTCCAGAGCCACGAGGTCCGCAGCCCGGATGGCAGTCCCGGGTTCGACCCACCCTTCCGGATTGACGTTGCCCGGAAGGAGCGTCGCGTCGAACAGGATGCCGCGAGTGACGATGCCGTCCTTTAGAGCGTTGATGCTTCCCTGCGGGCAGCCGCCTGTGGCCTCGATGTCCTCCATCGCCACACCGTTGTATCCCTTGCCCTCGTACATGATGTGGCAATCGACCGCATCGAGGTGGCTATGGATGACGCCGTGATAAGTCCCGGTGTACTGATACCGGTCGGAGGCGCCCGTCGCGCTGACCGCCATCACGTCCCGGTTCAGAATCGTCGCGGCATCAAGTGCGCTTTCCTGGACGACATCGTGTGCCAGCGACACACTGAGCCCTTGGGTCACGAGCGCGGCCGCCGCCCTCCGCTTGGCGGGCGTGATGAGGTTCGACGCGCCCAGCTCGTCGTCCGGTCCCCAGCGTCCCCAGTTGGACAGCTCGTCCATGGCCCGATGGTAGTCCGCCAGGGTGGTCATGGGGGGGTAGGCCGACGACCGCGTCTCCGGTTCGGGTTCGACTTCACATGCGAACAGACCCGTGCACAGAAGGAACGCCGCTACGCCACCTGCCCACCGCCATCCGAATCGTCTCATGGCTCCTCCTTGTCGGGATCTATCTTACAGAGTGGAGCCAGCCGGGATCGAACCGGCGACCTCTGGCTTGCAAAGCCAGCGCTCTCCCAACTGAGCTATGGCCCCTCTACTTCTGACCTCGTACGGCCCGAAAGATAGTCCCGGCGTGAACGAGCTGGTAGGGATTCACAGCGCTCGGATGGCACGCGCCACAGGCTGCTTGCGACGTCCCCCACGACCTCGCATGTGAACAACGAACCAGGGGAAAGACAGGGTGGCCTGAATTGTCTTCGGGCGTCCTGCCTAGCCGATTATTCATCGGGGGGGGACTACGGACACCAGCACCACAGGTGCTCAGATGCAGCCGGGTGCAGCAGCCCAGATCAGATCCACGATCGCGCCTTGGGTAAAAGCATGCCCGGACCAAGACTGGGACTCACTGCTCGCGTTGTGCACTGAGGGCTTCGTGATCAGCGGTCCCGGAGGACCCAAAGTCGCCGGGGACGCTGACCGGCCTTGGCTGGAAAACTATCCGATCATAAAGTCGCCGGAGTTCGACTTCGACCACATCGAGGTCAGTGGTGATCTGGCGGCCGCCAACGGGTCGGGGACCTCGCTCCTCGAGGTAGACGGACAGGAGGTCGCGGAGATCTTCGATTTCACCGATGTCTTTCGTAGGGACCTGGACGGTATCTTCGGCTACTCGACGGTGATTTTCAACGCGAAGGACGTGCCCGCCTAGTCCGTCGCCCGACCCGCCCGCTGGCCTGTGATAGGCTCACCGAGCCAGCGGGTCCGGCCTCATCTGGAAGTGCACGACCTTACTCGGCGTTCCCGCGCCGGTCTCAGTGTGGAACGGCGCCCGAGTGCTGTAGGTCGCCCATATCCCCTTGCCCTTCCATCCGGCGTCCGGATCATCGATGCGGCCGTCCATCCATTTGGTGTAGAAGCCGAGGGGGTATGGCACGCGCATGACGACCCACTCGCCGTCCTTGAGCGCAAGCAGGCCCTCGGACCCGTTACCTGTGTTGATCGGCACGTTCTCCCCCAGCCCCAGCGTGTTGAACTGATCCACCCACGTGAAGTAACTCGACTCGGCGCTGCCGGACTCCGTCACGTTCTTGAGCTGCGGCGCCGGCTCCGGGTAAAGGGTCCAGCCTTCCGGGCAGTGCTGCCCTGTCGCATTCGGACCGTTGAGTGGCCCGGTGCACTTGCTGCGGTCGAAGCTGGCCATGTGTCCGCTGGCCAGGGGCGTCCAGACGACACCGTTGCGGTCGATGTCCATACCGCGTGGCGAGTATCCGGACATGGCTGCAGCGGGGTGGTCCAAAGGCGGCTGGAAGACCTCGATCAGGGCGGTCTGGGGTGGGTTCGACCCCGGGTCGAGCCGGAGAACCGCTCCCGGGAAGCCCAATGAGGATCCCCAGATGGTGCCATCCATCGGGCTATAGGCGACGCCATAGAAGCCTGATGTGACCCGTTTATCCATGGTCGGGTTGACAGGCTCATCCGGCTCGACCCACTCGTCCTGTCGGCCATTTCCGTTCGTGTCGAGAATGAGTGGGGCCCATCCCTGCGAGGCCTCTTCGTCACCCGTCTCGAGGTATATCCTCGTGTTCAGCCAGCCGATCACTTGCCCGCCACCGCTCGTCCAGATCGTGTTGTCTTCATCTTCGCCGAAGATCAGGTGATGGGTGCCGAAACAGGTGCGGATGAGGCTCATCTCCTCTGTCTTGGGGTCGTACATGGCGAGGTGGCGGCCCGCCCTTGCTGAGGGGAAAAACCTCGCCGACGGATGATCCGATCCCTCCAAACAGAAGTCGGGATTGGCGGCCGGACCTACCCTCGACGTGAGCCAAACGCGTCCCTCCCCATCGAGCATGGGATTATGCGCGTTGGCTTTGCTGTCCCATATCGCCTCATCCCCCCAGTACGGGGACGGCTGGAGCGGCGGCCCCGATGCGACCGGCGTATTGGGATCGCGAACGGGCAGCGGCACCTGACTCGCCATGTTGCTCACCGGGTCCAGCACGGGCACGTAGTCCGCGCTGGCCTCGAGCGCCCCGTAGATCGGACCGTAAGCGTTGACGGTGGGATCGCGCTTGTCCGTAGAGGCCTCGTCGTGGAGATATGCCGTCGGATCCGCCCAGTCCCATTGCGTGATGACGACGTTACGCTCTTCACCCTGAGGCCGGGGCGGTGTCGGCGGCACTTCCCCCGCAACAATTCGATCGGTCCAGTCCGCGAACATCTCCACCGCACGGGTTTGGCCCAGCCGGCTGAGCCCGCCAACCATGCTGCCACCCGCTTGTCCGGACTGGACGCGCCGGGCCCAAGCTGCCTCGGTCGTCGCGAACTCCCCGAGCGCCGCTGGGATCTCGCGGGTCGCCTTGTTCCCCAACTGATGGCACGCCATGCAGCCACCCGACTTCAAGCTCCTGAGCCACGCGGACTGGCTCCCGATACTCGGCGAGATGCCGTTCCCTCCGGGCCCGGTACCGGGGAACTCGCTCTTCTCCGGCACCTCGATCAGAGAGAGCCAGTACGCGGCCGGGTAATACTGTGCGGCCGCGTGCGGATCGGGCGCCACCACCGCGGTCAGATCCTGGGAAGACCCGGGCGTGGCCCGAACCTTCTCGGAATCGACCAGCCCATAGCCACGCGCCCACACGTCGTAGGTCGCATCGGGCAGGTCGGGGATCAGATATCGTCCCTGATCGTCGGTCACCACACTCTTGATGAAGTTGGTAGGTAAGTCCGACGTTTCCGCGATGACCCAAACACCGGCCTCCGGCCCGTTTGGGCCACTCACCACCCCGCCGATGTCGTCGGCATCGACGACGACGGCATCACTGGTCTGCAGACACGCACTCATTCCAGCCAGCAACAGAGCCGTAAGTACACCGGCGCCAGCATGAACGACTTTCCGGGACTCGACGTTTCTCATCATGGTGTCCACTCCCCACAGCTATGAAGACGCAACCGAACGACTCGTTCAGACAGATTCAAACTTCCGTCGTGATCTCGTACTTGAGTCAGGATACTGTGGGCGGCACCGAGCCGACAGGCAGTCCTGAGTATCCCGATGTACCTTCAGGCTAACCAGCAAGAAAACAAAACGCCCCCAGCCTAGCGCGGCGGAAACCACACTAGTCGCTGGTCCGGAGGGCTCGCGCGATCCAGACGGTCCTGAAGATGGCCGTTACGACGGTACCGACCGCTACGATCCCCAGAATCGGCACGAGCAATGTTCCGACTCGACCGGCTCCCCAGAGGGCGGAAACCGTCGGGTCGAGGAGTCCGCCGAATCCCAGAAGGAGCAAACGTTCTGCTCTCTGCATGACGCCTAGTTTGCAAACGACCCCCTGACTCTCCCCCCGGGCGCGTGCATAGCTGACCAGGAGCGACCCACCCATCGCAGTAACGGCCAGAGCCACCGAGAGCGCTGAGGACCGAAACAGTACGGCCAGCCCGACAAAGGCGCCGACTTCGGCAAAGCGGTCGAGGGTAGAGTCGAGAAAAGCTCCGGTGCGGTTGGCCAGCGCCAAGGAGCGGGCGAGGCGGCCGTCCAGAACGTCGGCCACACCCCCGAGAAGAACACCCCACCCCCCAAGCGTCACGTGACCCGAAGCGAACGCCACGCCGGCGCCGATACCAAAGGCCGCACCCAAAAGGTTGTAGAACGTCGGCCCTAGCCCGAGGGCAAGGGATAAACGGACGACCGGGCTGACGGACCAGTAGAACCAGCCCCTCACGAACGAGCCCAACACGAACGTACCCTGGGCGTCCGACGCGAGCGGATCCGGACGCCTGTTGGCTCCGGTCAACGCATAGACCGGCATGGACAGTACCGCCGTCGCCAATACCACGAGAAGGACCTGAAGGCCGGTCGTCACGTGTCGCCCTCGGACCCGGGACCAACCGCGGGCTCCGCTGCAGGCCCCGTCGCGGGCTCTTCAGCCGGCCGGTTACGGAGCACGCGAAACAAGCGGGGCCACAGAAATATGAGAGGCAAGCGCGTCTCCAAAGCCGTCAACTCGACGCTCGTCCCCGTTCGGCGCTCCACCTTTCGCACCACGTATGGCAGCCAGTTTTCAAAAGTCAGCACATGCTTGAGCCATCGGGCGGTCACCCTGAGCTTGCTCAAGTTGAAGTACGCCGATCTTCTGAGCCGAGCCATCGGCCCCAGCCGGCGCGCCGACCGATACCCGCGCCCGTCACGCACGACATGCCCCTCGCCAACCCCGTCCGCCAGCAGCTTCTCGTACGTCTCCACAAGATAGGCGCGTTGAGCCTCGAAGACCGAGCTGGCCCGCGAACCGGACTCCGGTCGGATCTCGCTGCGATAACAAATAGCGATCATCTCGCGTGTAAGACCCTCCGCGGTGAAGGGAGTGGCCACGTACGGCGCTGCCCAGTCGAGGACCGTTCTCCGCGCCGCCTTCAGACGGTCATCGAGCCAACGTTCGGCCGCCGCATCCCTCGCGTAGAGGACACCGACCTCCTGGATCAAGCGGGAGATCATGAAGTGGTCCCGTGACCGCGCCGACAACTCGCGCTCGAAATCGCGGGCACTGATGATCAAGCACTTGGCGATCGGACCGTCTGCGCCCTCCGGGGAGAAGGCGATCACGTTGGGGGGCAACAGCCATGCGAGCGATGCCATAAGTCTGGGCGGCCGGTGCGTGAAGCCACCGCGGCGCAGCTCTCGGTATGTCTCGAGGTAGTCCTCGACGACCACCACGAGATCGTGCGCGCTATGCCGGTCGGGCGCCGCCCCCACGAGATGGGACCCGTAGAGCAAGACACCTCGGAGTTGTGTCCCGGTGCCCGCCACGAGCGACTGGGTCAGGAGTTGGGCGCGCCCCGTACCGGCATGGGTCATCCCACGCGCTCGTTCCCGTGGGACTTGCGTCGGTTCCCGATCCGGCGCTCGTCCCTGTCGGAGCTGCGTCGTGACCCCCGCCAGCGCTCCGGCAAGCGAATCGCCTCAGTCCTGGATATCTCCGCGCCGTGCATGGAGTACGCCGCTCCCCGGCGCAGCCCGGTGAGGTTGTGGCGCATCCGGACCTCCATCTCCTCGAGCCAGGAGGCGATTTCACGAGGGTCCGACGGGGTAGCAAAGGGTCCGGAGAGATTCACGCGGCAGTGCACCGTATCGACACCACCGAGCATGTCTCTGAGCCGGCCACACGGCAGAGTCCCATCTAAGGTCAAGAGATACACCTCCCACTGCCTGTGCCGTAGGAGCGTGTCCACCACTCCCCGCCGGAATGGGAGCAGTGCGCCGTCGCGCGAGCGGGTCCCTTCGGGATACACCACAATCGGAACTCGAGGGTCGTGGGCCACCGACCGAAACATCTTGAACTGCTGCTTCATCGAGCCCGTAGGATCCACGATCGGATATTCGTAGAGCTTGAGCATCCTCGAAACCACGGGCACACCACGAGCGTACCGTTTCCCGGTGACGATACGTGGATATCCGTGCGACAGACTTCGAACCACAATCGGGATGTCCAGGAGCGACTGGTGATTCATTAACACGAGAACGCCCGGAGCGGACGGAATCGTCGGAATCAATTCGAATTTTGCCCCTCCTACGACGCGGGTCATACCGATCAGATTACCGGCGATCCACCGCTGCCAGGCCGCCAACACCCGTTCCTTCCAGGCCGGGGCCACCCACACCAACGGCACGATGACCAGCTTCTGAACGAGATCGGCAAGCACCAAAAACACGCCGACGGTGGCGACGGTCAAAAAGCCTCTTAGTTTCATGACGGCGAACGCTAACGGGATGTAGAGGGGTACTTCAAGCACCGTGCAGGGCAACGACGGGATCTTGCAGCTACGCCAATATGTGATGGATCAGAGAATGACCACAGAGTCCACAGACACGGGGAGGAAGTTCGGGTTATGGAGTTGACGGAATACGGCTTCAAGAACGCCGTGGGTGCTTTTTTAGAAATGCCCACGAGCGACGCGCGGAAGATCTTGCCGGCCCATCTCCAGCCGTTGGAGGTACAACACGAGCGTAGCATCCTCGCGGTCACCGCGTTCCAGTTCACCCAGAGTATGGTGGGGGAGTACGACGAGGTCGTCCTATCGGTCATCGTCCCGCCGATCATGGAAGCCGGACGGCCGCTTCCAAAGGCGGCCTTCTTTCCCTTCATGGTCGGCGTGACCACGGACGCGTCCCGCCGGCACGCCATTGAGCGCTGGCACCTTCCGCACTATATGAAAAATTTACAGATGGAGTTCACGGAGACCGACGACGAGTTGTCGCTGAACATCTCCGACGAGGGTCAGCCCGTCCTGGACTTGAGTGTGACGAATTTTCCTGGAGCCCCGGAGGTCGTCCTGTTCAACGCATTCACGGTCAACGAAGAAGACCGCTTCAAGGTGAACATCTTCATGGACGGCGAACACACCGAGCATGAAGAGGAAGCCGGCTCACTCACCCTACATCCTCACGAGATCACCCAGGGGCTCACCCTCGACGACATCTCATCCGTCCCGTTCCGGGAGCAGTGGTTCCACGGCGGTCTACAGACGTTCGAGGAGTTGGAGCGACTCTAGAAGCGCGGGGAGAGGATGCCCCCCACGATTCCGAGCAGATTCGACGCGGTGTGGCTGCGGAACTGCGCGGCCTCTGGAGGGGAGGCCCTCCCCTCTTCGACGGCCACGAAGAATCCGCATGCCACATCCACATGCCCGACTCGAAAATGAGCGTAGTCAATTGTGCGTTCAAAGGGAGCCATCAAGATGGCGTCTCGGCCCTGAGTCCGTCCAGAAGCGCCAGGGCCGTAATCAGGGGTCGTATCCCTCACGCGGAGCAGCGATCGGGTCCGGATGTGGCTCCACGTGTACGAGCGCGTCCAGGATGCGCAGGTCCGAGTGAAGGAGCCTGTCCTTGACCAGATGGGCTATCTCGTGCCCAGCCCGAACCGACATGTCACCCTCCACTTCGACATGTATGTCGACCCACAGAGCCAGACCACTCTGGCGTACGCGAAGCAGCTCCACCCCATCCACGCCGGGCACGGCTTCGGCGATCTCCCGGATGCGATCACGAATCCCCTTCGGAGCGGTCACATCCAGCACTTCGCGGAGCGAGGCCCGGAACAATCGAACGCCGTTGAACGTGATCACGGCGCACGCGACCAGGGCCGCCCAATCGTCCGCGTTCTCGAATCCCTCGCCAGCCGTCAACGCAACGCTGATACCGATAAACGCCGCGACCGAAGTCAGCGCGTCCGACCGGTGATGCCAGGCATCCGCGGCCAAAGCCCGACTGCCGATCTCCCGCCCCCTGGCCGACAACACGCGAAACATCAATTCCTTGGCGATGAGTACGCCCACCAGGACCACGAGCGTGAAGCTCTCCGGGGCCTCTTGCGGGCTCCGTATCGCCTGGGCGGCACCGACGGCGATCCCCACCGCAGCCAGAAGCAAAACCGTCGAGACCACGAGGGACGCCAGGGGCTCAGCCTTCCCGAGTCCGTAAGGATATCGGTCCGACTGGGGCAATGCGCTGACCCGGAGGCCACCCCACACCAGAAGACCGCTGAAGATGTCGAGCACGGACTCCACACCGTCCGCGACGAGCGCGAACGAGTTTCCGATGACACCCGTCGCGATCTTCGTCATCGCGAGAAACGTACTCGCGATAACACCGATCGCCGCCACGCGCGTCCCTCGCCGGACCGCAGCGCTGAGTTGTTCCGGCGTGCTAGACCCTGGACCTTGGTCTTTCATACTTGGAAGGTGCACCGCCGGGGAATCCGTGCCAACCGTGGGAGCGCCGATGACCCCGTTCAGCACCGTTTAGTACCGTTCAGCACCGTTCAACGGCGCTCGGCGGTATGGACATCGCGGGTGGCCTTTTTTAGAATCCTCCCGCTTCCGCAACGATGGCCGAACCGCTGTCGTCCGCTGTTTTTACTGAGTTTTCTTCGCGGCCTGGAGGAAGAAAAGGAATGATTTCCGTTGAGGGTGTGACCAAACGTTTCGGCGATCTGGTCGCGGTACGGGACCTCGACTTCTCGGTCAACATGGGCGAGGTGGTCGGATTCCTCGGACCAAACGGTGCGGGCAAAACGACGACGATGCGCATGCTGACGGGTACGCTCGAGCCCGACGAGGGCCGTGTTCTCTACGACAATGTGCCCATCAGCCAGGATCTCGCGGCGGCCAAGGAGCGCCTGGGATATTTGCCGGAGACCAATCCTCTTTATGAAGAGATGTTGGTCGCCGAGTACCTGGAGTACGCAGCCCAACTTCGTGGGCTCGCCACGGTCGAGGCACGCTCCGCCATTTCCGACGCGGTGGATGAGACGGGCATCAGCGAAGTGTTCTTTCGGCCGGTTTCGGAGCTGTCGAAGGGATACCGGCAGCGGGTGGGGTTAGCTGCGGCCATCCTTCACCATCCCGAAATCCTGGTGCTCGACGAGCCCACGGAAGGGCTCGACCCCAACCAGCGGGTCGACATCCGGAAGCTGGTGAGCGAACTGGGCAAGCACCGTACGGTATTGCTCAGTACCCACGTCATGCAGGAGGTCGAGGCCACGTGCACTCGGCTGCTCATCATCAATCGGGGTTCGCTCGTAGCCAGCGGCACGGTGTCCGAGCTTCTCTCTGCAGGAAAGGGCATGGCGCAGTACACAGTCGAAGCCGAGGGCGATGGTGTCGCCGAGGCGCTGGGCCGGCTCCCTGGGGTCGACTCGCACACCGCGGAGCAAGTCGAGGGCCGCACCCGGGTGCGGTTTGCCGTAGCCGGTAGCAATGAGCTTCGCCCTGAGATTTTCTGCATGGCCAACGAACGCCGGTGGGTGCTGTGGGAGTTGCATCGTGGGCAGGCGTCGCTCGAGCAGCTCTTCCGGGAACTGACGGCGGATGCGGGCGAAGGCGAAGAGCAGTCCGTGGAGTCATCCGAAGCCGCCGCCGAGACGGAAGCGGCCCCACCCGTCTCCGGAGAAGACACGGAGGTGGACTCATGAGGCGAATTTGGACGGTCGTTCGGCGCGAAGTGGCCAGCTTCTTCGACCATCCTACGGCATACATACTCGTAGTCGCGTTCCTGGGTTTGGGACTCTTCCTCACTTTCCGAACCATCTACGCTTCGGGGATGGCCACGCTCCGGCCCTTCTTCGATCTGCTGCCCTGGCTGTTCGCCATCTTCATTCCGGCGATGACGATGCGCTCGCTCGCCGAGGAGCGGCGAAGCGGTACGCTGGAGTGGCTCCTCGCCCATCCTCTTCGCGAGGCCGAAGTGGTCTTGGGCAAGTTCATCGGCAACTGGTTCTTCGTGCTCATCGCCCTCATGGGCACAATCCCCGCCGCCTTCGGCTTGTTGAAGGTCTCCGAGGCGGACGGTGGGATCATGGTGGCGGAGTACATCGGTGCGGGACTGCTCGCCGCCCAGGGCGTCGCCATCGGCCTGTGGGCCTCGAGTCTGACTCACAATCAGATCACGGCGTTTATCTTGGCGGCCTCAGCCTCCTTCCTGCTCCTGATGATCGGCACACCCGTCGTGCTCATCGGACTTCCGCCATGGCTGGGCGTCAGCGTCTCCAATCTTTCCGTATTGGGACACTTCGACAACGTGGCACGCGGCGTGGTGGACTTGAGAGACGTGATCTACTTCGTGTCCACGGCCGGGTTGTTCCTGTTCATGTCCGTCGGCGTCATGAGCCGCGAACGGCTGAGCGCCGGGCGGGGTGCGTTCCGGCGGCTCAGGACGGGCACCGCGGCGCTGATCGCCGTAGTGGTCGTGCTGAACCTTCTCGGCGGGAACATCCGGGGCCGACTCGACCTCACGCGGGAGGGCCTCTACACGCTGTCCGACGGGACCCGGGAGATTCTCAGCGGGCTCGACGACATCGTGACGTTGAGGTTGGTGATCTCAGATGAGCTACCGCCCGAGCTTCAGCCGACGCTTCGCGACGTGGCCGACTTGGTGGCCGACCTCCGCGGGGCGGCGAACGGTCAACTCGTTGTCGAGACCCTGAATCCTAATGACGATCCGGAGTCGGCACTGGAAGCGCGTAACCTCGGCATCACGCAAAACGAGTTCAACGTGTTGCGTGACGACGCATTTGAGGTGCGGCGCGGCTGGTTCGGTTTGGCGCTTCTGTACGCCGATCGACGGGAAGTCATCCCGTATATCAACCGCACGGATGATCTCGAGCTTCGGCTCCTCTCGGCGATCGTCCAGATGACGACGGAAGAACGTCCGGGCTTGGCCTTTCTGACGGGATTCGGCTCTCAGGGACCCGAGACGTTCCCCTCGTTTTCGCGGGTGGTGTCCGAGCGGTACAACCTCCAGACGATCGACCTCGAGGCAGACACGGTGTCCGTGTTGAACCGCGACTCAACTGAGATCGTGATCGTCGCCGGTCCTCAGCAGCCTATCCGCGGGCCGGCATTGGAGGCGATCCAATCCTTCATAGAGGCCGGAGGGTCGGCGCTCTTCCTGATCGACAAGCACCAGGTGTCCCCCGACACACCCATGATGTACCCCGTGGTTACGGGCTTGGAGGCGTTTCTTCAGGCGAGAGGAGTCGAAACCGACGCGGGCGTGATCTTGGATTACAGCTCCAACGCCCTCATCTCCTTTCCACCGGGTTCCGGTGTTGTGCGCCGCTACCCCCTGTGGCCCGTCGCCGTGAAGGGAGACGCACACCCCACGACGCGTGACTTGAACAGCTTGGGCCCGGCGTGGGCGACGGCGCTCACGGTTACGGACAGCGCCGTGAGCAAGCTTTGGGTCACCACCCAAGCAGGAGGCCTCCAGGCCGCGGGCGGAATCATCATGCCCGACGCGCTCCTGAATCCCAATCCGGACGACTTCGAGATCGTCACGCTGGCAGTAGCGCTGGATCCGGCCGCGGCCGGAAATGGTGAATTCTCAGCGGACGGAGAGGGCTCCGCCACGGAGGGGCGCATGATCGTCGTGGGTGACGCCGACTACCTCCAGGAGCAGTTCCTGCAGGCCAACCCCCAGAATCTGGTGTTCACGTTGAACTCGATCGATTGGCTGGCCCAAGACGAAACCCTCATCGGGATCCGATCCAAACTCCGCACGCCACCCATGATGGCGTTCACGTCCGATTTCCAGAGGGGCGCGCTCAAGTGGGGCAACCTGGTGGGCGTGCCCCTGCTCTTTGTTACAGTAGGCATCACCCGCGTGGCCGGACGCCGCAAGCGGATTGAAGGGCGCTGGAAGGAAGCAGTGTCATGAGCGAGCAGACACTGAAGAGGATCTTCGGAGTGCTCGGTGTGCTGGTGCTCCTCTGGATTGGCTCCGTCCTGCTTTCCGGGAGAAGCGGCAGCGGATCGGCACCCGATGGCGGCATCGCTCCGCTGCTCGAACGGCTGAACGAGTCGACCGTGACGGCGATCCGTATCGTGAATCCGGACTTGACCGTGTCGCTCCAGCGGAGCGGTGACGCCTGGACCGTCAACGGAAACGCGGCGGATTTAGGGGCCATAACTCGCCTGTGGAGCGCCCTCACGGAAGCTGACGTGGGCGGAGTCGTGGCCAACAACCCTAGCAACCACGAGCGCTTAGGGGTCTCCGCGAACGACGCGCGGACAGTTGACTTCACCCTGGCCGACGGCGGTACGGTAACCGTGCTCCTAGGAAATCCGGGGCCGGTCACTCCCAGCGGATTTGTGCGGCTGCCCGATCAAGACGCGGTTGTGGTGGTGTCCGGAGACCTTCGATCTACGCTGGCCCAGAGCGTCGTCGATTGGCGGGACAAGACGATTCTCCGAGTGGATACCGCAGCCGTGGTCCGTGTCGTGTTGGAGACAGATGTGGGGAGCCATGTAGCCGCGCGATCGGATGGCGCATGGTCGGTCGACGGAGAACCCGCCGATGCCACCGCCATGCGTTTACTTCTCGATGAGCTAGCGAATTTTGCCGCCGTCGGGTTCGTAGAGGGGCGTGAGGCCTATCAAGACAATGAAAGGCGCGTGATTGCCTTGGGGGCGGGGCAAGACACGCTGGGCGTTGTCCTGATCACGGGTGAAGCAGGCTCCCGGCATGCGCGCACACCCGGCAGCGATATCGTGTTCGAAGTTGCGACCTCCCGGGCGGATCGCATCACACCCGATATCGAGCGTCTCCGGCCAGCGGGCGCCAGCGGCGCCTGAGCCTGAGGAAATCGCACGACAGAGGCAGGGGACCCGCTCCCCACGGTTCGTGTATTTCGAAAGCGACACGGCGGCGCGGTCGTTCGCCGTGCCATGACCGCTTACCCGAGGTTCGGAGGGAAATGCTCGTGCTAGCTTTCGTCACGACCCGAGCGAGACTGATCCTGCCGGCCGCCGCGTGCGCGGTTCTCGTCACCACGGCTTCCACCACTGCGGCGCAGGACCGAGGTGGGGCCAATCCCGACTCAGTGTCGCTTCTCGAGCAGGCCAGGGAGGCCCAGGCACGCTTCGAGCGCTTTAGAGAGGACCGCATACCTCCGGAGCTGGGGGGATTCGGGGGTAGGTGCGACGAGATCGTTGGCCGGTTTTGCCTCCGCTTCGAAGATGGCGAGGACGAGAGCGAATGGAACGTGCCCGAGGAGCCTGTGGAATTCGGCATGGCACGGGTGCGGGTCCTTCGTGAACTCCGTGAAATCCACGACCAGATCCCCCGCGACTCCTGGATTCTGGGCCAACGCGTGTTCTACATGGGAGAGGTGGGCGACTGGCAGGGCGCGGAAAACCTGATCCGCAGATGCGGCGGCGGGAACTGGTGGTGCACGTCGCTGCTCGGGTTCGTGAGGCACGCCCAGGGGGACTGGAACACCGCAGCCGAATTGTTCGCGTTGGCAGTGGACCAGATGCCGGATGGCGAAGAACTCCTTTCGCTGGCTCTTCTCCTGGACCCCGATGCTCTCGACGTCTATGAGAGCGCATCCGATCGGACCGCCGCGGAAGAACGGCTGTGGCTGCTTTCCGACCCGCTCTATCTGGTGGACGGAAACGACCGGATGACCGAGCAGCTTGCACGGGCGGTGCTTGTCCGCATGCGACGCGAGGCCGTCAATCCGTATGGCGTCGAATGGGGGGACGACGTAGAGGAACTCACGCTCCGATACGGAGCCGAAAAGGCGTGGGAGCGTCGACGGGCCCTGCCGAACGGTCAACTTCAGGACACCCGCAGCATCGTGGGCCGACACCATCCCAAGAGTCAGGAGTTTCTTCCGCCGGACGAGGCCCTCGCAGATCCGGCGCAAGTGGCGCCCGGAGATTGGACGCTCGAGCAGCGGCGCCCGTGGACCGGGTACGCACCTCCGTACGCGCCCGACCTCAACGCCTTGGAGACCCAAGTGGCCCGTTTCCGGCGCGGGGATTCACTGCTCGTGGCGGGGGCGTTCGCACCCGAGGAAGAGAATACCGAGACGGACAGCCGCCGGCAGACGAGAAATCCTCGCATCGTGGATCTACGCGATCAGCGGAACCAAGACCGTGGCAATCAACAGGCCCGCACCAATCCTTTTGGCCGGCCCCCCGAGGAGCCCCAACCATTCTTGGTCGAGGAACCTGAGCCGGAAGGCCCCGTCCAATCGGGCCTCTTCCTGATCGACACCGAGAGCGGTTCGACCCACCAAATTTTGGGCGAGGGTCCGCGTGGCGCGTTCCAGCTCCAAGTGCCAAACGGACGCTATGTCGTCGGTATCGAGGCCTTCAGCGCCGACGCCAAGCAAGCGTGGCGGGACCGCCACGGATTGTGGCAAGATCCGCTTATCCCGGGTTTGGCGGCGGTTTCGGATCTACTGATCCTGGAGGGTGGCGGAGAGATCCCCACCTCACTCGACGAGGCCTTGCCGACCGCGCTTCCCGCGGTTCGCATTCGGGCTGGGGAGGCGTTCAAAGCGGCGTGGGAGCTATACGGACTCGCGATCGGAGAGTCGGCGACCGTGCGGATCGGTGTGGACCAGGGTGGCCAGGGTCTCCTTCGGAGCTTGGGCCAGTTCCTGCGTGTGCTGGAGCCGGATTCCCCCGTCGTGATGACGTATGAAGACGCCGGCCCCGACGTCTTGGGCACGGTCTTTCGTGCGGTTCAGTTCAACCTTCCCGACTTGGAGCCGGGGGAGTACACCATGACTGTGGAAATCGAGCTCGCCGGGCGCGAACCCATGGTCATCGCACGTCCGATCGTCATCGTGCCGTGAGGTTCGCCTCCACGGCCATGACAATCGCGGTGCCTTCGGTGCATCCCCACACGCTTCCGAGGCGGGTCCTTCCGACTCCGCCCGAAATCCTTCGACTTCATAGATCGATCGCGCCCGATCGTTGAAGTCATACACGTCCAGCCAGAGTCGGCGGGCGCCCATCTCCCCAAACGCCGCCTCCTTTACCATGCGGACGGTATGCGTACCATAGCCCCTGCCCTTCTCCGAAATGGCGATGCGCCTGAACTCGATGACGTCCGTCCCAAGCCCCCTCAGGATGACGAAACCGACCGGTACACCCCCTTCGACGTCCTCGACGATCCAGTGCGCGACATTGCGAACGGCGGTGCATGCCATCAAAAAAAGACGGAACCTGGATGTTGCGGAGGCTATTTGTAAGGAGAACGTCTAGCGTCTGAAGTACAGGAGAGGCGCTTACCGTCCGGGGCGCCCCAGTTTACATCGATGCAGCTCGTCGTAAAAGTCGAACATCTCCCGGCTGTAATCCGCCTTACGAGCCCCCTCGAACGGCTCGATGATCTCGAAGAGCATCTCGAGGCGTTGAGCCATCGTAAGATGGTCCCGAAGATCTTCCGACTCCAGAAGACCACGGCTGCAGAACTGCTGGGTCTTCCGGAAGTAGGACTTGATCAAGCGTCGAGCGTCGTTCGTGCGCTCCACGATCAGGCGCCGCTCCTCCGGCAAGGCTCTCAAGCGATCCAATTCGCGGAAGAGAGCGGCCGCCCAGTCGTCATTCTCCCCACCCCTCCACTGCCGAACGACCTCCGCCGCCTGGTAGTATTCCTCCGACCAAAACTGGTCATGAAGATGGGAGATCAGCAGCGCACGTTCGGCCGGTTCGGATTCCGTCACTTTCCCTCGCGAAGACTGTTGAAGGAGTACAGTGCGAAACTGCCCCACCGGCCATCCTCGCGGCAAGAGCCGTCTCGAAAGGGGGAGTAACCAGCGAGGCCATAGGCAGTGGCCAACGAGGTCGTAGGCAGTGACCGGGGGGGCCGGATGCAGTAACGTGTCCGATCCTGAACGGTATCATCGCCGCCGGAGGTATTCCTGGACCAGCGACTCCTGACAAGCCTCGCGTTTCTTCTGACGGCGGCTTGCGCAGCCGAACCTCCGGCCGTGTCTGTCGGGGACGTTACATTCGCCGAGACTGAGCTCCTTGGATTGAGTGAGGCTCGCCGCGCCCAGCTCGCGGAGATCACCGCATTGGGGCTGGCCACCGCGCGGGAGGAACTGCCACTCAAGTTGGCTCCGATGCTCGAAGAGGCGAGAGACGCCGCCCTCCTGAAACAGTTCGTTGCCGAAACGGTCCTGGCTCAGTCCGGAGTGGAGGACGACCAACTCCGCGCCCACTACCTCACCAACCCCATGCTCGAACTGACCGTGCGCCACGTCCTTTTCTTTTCGGAACGCTGGCGACCCAACTCCCATCGGGAGTTGGCCCGAAAAAAGGCGGAGGCCGCGATCGTGCGCCTCGAAGCGGGTGAGCCTTTTGAGGACGTAGCCGCGGAGCTTTCGGAAGAGCCCGGGGCCGAGGGCCGTCAGGGGTTGCTCCAACCCGGGCGGGAGGGCTCTTGGGTCTCCGAATTTTGGAATGCCGCCACTGCGTTGGAGCCGGGAGAGATCAGTCCAGTCACCGAAACACAGTATGGGTTTCACGTGCTTCGCCTCGAGGACCGCCAGGTCGTCTCGTTCGAGGAGGCTCGTCCGGCTGTAGTGGCAGGGGTCTTCGCTCTGATGGGATCGATCGAGGACTCCGCGGAGAGCATCTCCATCGAGGACGCGCGAGCTTCCACGACCGTCGTCCCCGAGGCGGACCTAGCGGCCATAACTCGAGACTTCGAGGATCGGACGCTTCGATGGAGCACGGCCCTGGGATTCGCTCCCGGACTCACAAACGCCCAAGTGAAAGAAGCCGCGCGAGCGGCGTTGGGGGCTACCGAGCAACTTGCGACGATTGCCCGCAGCGAGCTGCGAGAGGTGGGTCCCATACTCCAAGTGGCCTACCCAATCACATTCGGGGGGGCCGGTGGGACGGAAACACTCGCACCACTCCGGCCGTAGAAGAAAGCATGACGGCACACACCACACGAAAGATCACGTTCTTGATCGGGTTCGCCGCCTATTTCAGTGCCATTTGGTACCTATGGAATACTCCGGCCGTATACCCGCTCAAGGTTTTCGTAGTCCTTCTCCATGAGATCAGCCACGCGGTGACGGCGGTCGCCACCGGTGGCACGATCGAGCGGATCATACTGAACCCGGATCAAGGCGGCGCCTGCTACTGTCCTGGGGGGAACGCGTTTCTGACGCTGTCGGCAGGATACCTCGGAAGCCTGGCTTGGGGGGGGCTCCTGATCTCTGCGGGCCAGCTCAAACGCATCAACAGCCGGTGGTTCACGGGCGCCGTCGGCCTTCTCGTGATCGGCCTGACACTCGCGTACGTGCGCAGTACGTTCGGCTTCTGGTTCGGCCTCGGCTTCGGCTTCGTCCTCGTGATCGGGGCGCTCCGCCTCCCTGCGGTCGTCAATCAAGGGATCCTGGTGACGTTGGGGCTCACGAGTTGCCTTTACGCCATCCTCGACATCAAGAGCGACGTGCTCGATCGGCCGGAACTCCGATCCGATGCCGCCATGCTCGGTGAACTCACAGGGATCAATACCGTGGTGTGGGGCGGCCTATGGATCACCGTGGCCATCCTGGCTAGCGCGTGGCTGCTACAGTGGTCGTACCGAAGGGCCTGAGCCCTACTGCATCTAGTAGGCAAGACGGTCATCGGGGTGGACGCGGAACGCTCCCTTGATCTCGCTCACACCGACCGATACCTTGGCCTTGGCCGTGACACTGGCCTGGGCCGTTCCCAGCCTCCAGTGAGGGGGAGGGGAAACGGACCGCGGGTCTTAGAGCCCGCCGGCGATAAGCCCAAAGTCGACCCGAGATTGAGGAGGTGATCAATTGTCTAGTCCATGTAGTCTGCCCAACCTGGCGAGGGCAAGCGATCGCTGCTTCGGTTTGTAGGAGCCGAAACGGCTTCAGCTGTCCGCACCGGTAGCGGCCTTCGCGCCGGGTTGCGGCAGATAAAAACGCGCCGTCGGGGTGGTTACCCCGGCGGCGCGTTTCTCTTTACGGTCCCCGTCAGCCGAAGTAGTCCGGCTCGTTCCCTGCCCTCCACTTGATGTTGCACCCGATACTGGGGTGCTGGTCCGAGGAGATAGGGTCGCCCCCCAAAAGAGCCTCAACCGCAGCTCCGAGATCGGCTCCGGTGACCGAGACGTCGTTTCCCGGCCGGCTGCCGTCGAACTGCCCCCGGTACACGAGACGACGCCCGCCGTCGAAAAGAAAGAAATCCGGCGTGCAAGCAGCTTTGTAGGCCTTGGCAACCGACTGGGTCTCATCGAAGAGGTACGGGAAGCTATACCCGAACTCCTCGACTTCGCGGGCCATCACCTCGGGGCCGTCCTGCGGAAAAGCCCCGATGTCGTTGGAACTGATGGCCACCACGGCCAAGCCCTGCCCCTGATACCGCTTCAGGGATCGAGCCAACTCTTCCCGTATGTGTCTCACGAACGGGCAGTGGTTGCACGTGAACACCACCAGCAGGCCTGGGGCGTCAGCGAAGTCATCCAGCACGACCGTCTGTCCGCTCGGATCGGGCAGCGCGAAGTCAGAAGCGGCCATACCCAAGGCAGCCATCGTCGACTCAGTTTTTGCCACCAACCCTCCCAGTTGAACTCCGGTTCTACCCCTTCCCAACCTCTAGCTGCTCCGGCAGCGTAACGAGAGCGAGGACCTTGAGGCGGCGCTCGCCGACGGGAAGCTCGATGGTCACCTCCTCGCCTTTACGCGCGCCCAGGAGGCCTTGGCCGATCGGAGACGCCATCGAAACCTGATCGCCGTCGAGGTCCATGAAGTCGCCCGCCACGATGGTGATGTGGGACACTTCGTCCATCGCAATGTCATGGATCTCCACCCGAGACCCGAAGCCCACGCGGTCGACGGGCATGGCATCGACATCGATCTTCGACAACTCCGATAACCGGTGGGTCAGATGCCCGATCCGGATCTGGACGAATTGCTGCCGTTCGATGGCCGACTTGTACTCAGAGTTTTCCTTGAGGTCGCCCAGTTCGACGGCCTTCTCAATCCTTTCCGGAAGGATAACGTTGAGCTCGTGAGCAAGCTGCTCCATCTCTTCCCCGATTCTCTCCCGAATTTCGTCAAGCATAAGGGCACAGCCGTGGGGAAATTTTCGTGAGAGGGGAAACCCGAGCGGGCAGAACCCATGGACGCTTTCTTCTTCCGCATCCGGCGGGAAGACACGGCCTCGCCAGCTAAATTAGTTTTTTCGTGATCTCCAGCAAGTGCCGCTTTGTCGTGCTCAGCGACGCGCATGCCGCCGGCGGGGAGGGACCTGTGTCCCTCCCCGCCGGGACATCCTATCCAACTGCCGGGCTCCCCGACTCCCCGGTGCGGATCCGGTAGCACTCGGCCAGTTCCACAACGAAGATCACACCGTCTCCGAAGTTTCCAGACCGCGCGCCTTCGATGATCGCCTCACGCGTGCGTTCCAGAAAGTCGTCGTTCACGGCTATCTCCAGACGGACCTTCTTCCGAAGAAGGACCTCGAACTCCGAGCCGCGGTAGGTCTCTGTATACCCGCCCTGCTGCCCTGCACCCTGGGCGTTGACGACCGACATCCTCCCAACACCTACCCCAGTCAACGCCGTCTTCACGTCATGAAGAGCATGGGGCTGTATGTATGCGATTACGAGTTTCATCAATTTGCTCCGTTCTTATTAAAGCCAGAGGCCGTCAGCGAGTGATCATGATCTGGTAGTCAGGATACGCTTCCATATTGTGCTCCGCCAAGTCCAACCCCTGGCGCTCGTCTGCCGCGGACACGCGCAGTCCCATCGTCGCCTTGATCAGCGAGAAGATGATGGTCGCGGCCGCGAGGCAGGTAGCCCCGTATGCCAAGACCCCGATGAGCTGTGTGACGAATGAGTGGTCGGCACTGAAAATGCCCACAGCCAGCGTTCCCCAGATTCCGCACGTCAAGTGAACCGAGATCGCTCCCACCGGATCGTCCATCTTGATGCGGTCGAACATCTCCACCGAAAAAACCACCAACACACCGGCAATCGCTCCGATGATCACCGAATCCATAGCGCTGACTACGTCCGCACCCGCGGTGATCCCCACGAGGCCGGCCAGCGCCCCATTGAGCACCATCGACACATCGGGATGCTTATGAACGGTCCACGTCGTCAACATCGCCGAAACGATCCCCGCGCTGGCGGCAAGGCAGGTCGTCACCAAGACGAGGGATACGAGCCCCGGATCAGCGCTGAGCACGGACCCGCCGTTGAAGCCGAACCAGCCCAGCCAGAGCATGAACATCCCGATGGCGGCCAGGGGGATGTTGTGGCCCGGGATCGGGTGAATTTGATCGTTCACGTATTTCCCGAGGCGGGGTCCAAGAAGGAACACGCCGACCAGTGCAGCCCATCCCCCGACCGAGTGCACCAGCGTCGACCCGGCGAAGTCGTAGAAGCCCATCTCGTCGAGCCATCCACCCCCCCACTTCCAGGAGCCGACGAACGGGTATATCAGCCCTACATAAAGGGTGGCAAAGACCAGGAATGAGGCGAGCTTGATACGCTCGGCCACAGCCCCAGAGACGATCGTGGCCGCTGTAGCCGCGAACATCCCCTGGAAAAGGAAGTCCGTCCAGTACGTGTAACCCTCACTGTACTCGGACGTGAGACCGGCGGCATCCGTCCCGACGCCGAAGCCGGCGAACCCGAAGAAGGACCCGATCGAGAACTCTCCAGGGTACATCAGGTTGAAGCCCACGATGGCGTAGGTGAGCAATCCGATCGCGATGATGCTCACATTCTTGAAAAGAATGTTCACCGTGTTCTTGGACTGCGTCAGCCCGATCTCCAGAGTCGAAAACCCCAAGTGCATGATGAATACCAAGAACGTGGCAACCATCATCCACACGTTGTTGACCGTGAAAATCGCGTCCGCCGCGGTTTGTGCCGCGGCCGGTGCGGGCGCTACCGCTGCCAGAAGCAGCGGTAGAATGGGTAGTGATTTACGTGAAAGCTGCATGGGTGGTTTCTCCATCCGGTCCCGTGAACGACTGCATGCGTTGAGACACGCTCATAGGTAACGCCTCTAGCAAAGCGTGTGCCACAAACCCGGGATCGGACAAACCCCTTTATCTATAAAGGTTATTCCTATGGGGGGGGCTTCGGAGGAACGCTCGAACGGAGGGGAAACCCTACGCTGCGGTAGGACCAGGAGTCGAACCCACAAGAATGTAGGTCCGGAGGAAAGAGGTCAGGTCAATCCGTATTTCTCGACACGGAGACCCATGATCCGCTCTGAAATGCCCAGCTGCCTGGCGGCGGCGGCGCGGTTGCCCTTTTTCACCTTGAGGGCATCGATGATCAGTTCTTTCTCCAGCACATCCAACTGGACGTTGAGGGGTCCCGATCGCCCCTCACCGACCTTGGCCATCTGAAGGCTGGGTGGCAGCAACCGAGCGTGGATCACCTTTCCGTCGGCAAGCAATACCGCCCGCTCAATGGCGTTCTCCAACTCCCGGACATTCCCCGGCCAATGATAAGCCATCAACAGATCGATCGCGGGTGTCGACAGCCGCACGATGGAACGCTCATGCCTCTTCCTGTACTTCTCGATGAAATGATCTGCCAAGAGGATGATGTCGGTTCTGCGATCCCGCAGCGGCGGGACATGAATCGGGAACACGTTGAGGCGATAGTAGAGATCCTCCCGGAAGCGACCCTCTGCCATATCAAGCTCGAGGGGGCGGTTCGTCGCGGTGACAACCCGGACGTCGGCTTTCAAAACCTTGATGCCGCCGACCCGCTCGAACTCGCGCTCCTGTAGAACCCGGAGAAGGCTGAGCTGGATGGCCGGCGTGAGTTCTCCGATTTCATCGAGGAAGATCGTGCCTCCCGAAGCACGCTCGAACCGCCCCTCTCGCTGCCTAACGGCGCCGCTGAAGGCGCCTTTTTCGTGTCCGAAGAGTTCACTCTCGATGAGGCTCTCGGGAAGCGCGGCGCAGTTGACCCGCACGAAGGGGCCCTCCGACCGTCGGCTCCCGTAATGCACCGCCTGAGCGATGAGCTCCTTTCCGGTGCCACTTTCGCCCCGGATCAGCACAGTGGCATCACTCTGGGCGACCTGACCGATCATCTCGTACACCGGCTCCATTTCACGGGAATTGCCGACGATGTTGGACGGCCGGTAACGGTCGGCGAGTTCACTCCGCAAGCGCTCGTTCTCATCCATGAGCGCCCTCTCTTCCTCGGCGAACTGGCCGAGGCGCACGACATGGGCGACGAGAGAGGCAAGGATCGAGAGGATGCGAATGTCTTCGTCGAAGAAGTCATCCTGCCCGTACGGCCGCTCGGCACTCAGGGCCCCGATGGTCTCATTTCCCAGCCGGACCGGTACGCACACGAAGGCCAACTCCGCCTCCGGGCGATCCTTCAACGGACGGGCGCGGCCCAGGAAAAGCGGCTCGGCGGCGATGGACGGTACCACAACGGGCTCGCCCGTCTGGACGACACGTCCCGTGATCCCCTCGCCCAAACGGTACCTCCCACGCTCCCGCTGATCAGCGGAGAGGCCGATCGCCTCGTGAACCAGGATCTCGGACGTGCGGCGGTTCAGGACGGTGAGTGTCGCGCACTCCACATCCATGTGACGTGAAAGCGCCTCGAGAATCGGCTTCATGGACGTGCTCACGTCCGAGGCCTTGTCGAGGAGGGCGCTAGCTTCGTGAAGAAGCGCCAGCGACCGGGATTGTCCTTTAGTGTCGGCCAAGTTTGACTCGGTCCCAATTTCCCAAACATGACCCGCAGAAACCGAAGGCCTCCAACTCAATGACGGGAGGCTCGAGCGATCGAACGGGTGTGAACGCACCAAGCTACATAATTGTAGGTCTCGGCGCACACCGGGTGCGGGTGGGAAGAGTCGAAGGGGTCATTGGTCCCCCACATAAAAGAGCGAGGCTGCCCGGATCCGGTAACGGATCGGAGCAGCCCCGGCAAAAAGCCAAACTAGGCAGGGAAAACCACCCTACCCCAGCAGAACCTAGTTGAGCGCGAAGGTCTTGCTCAAACCGAAAACGAGAGTGAACTCGCTCGTGGCGATTCCGTAGCTGTCCTTCTGTCCTGAGAGCCCTGCGTTGTTGAAGATGCCCGAGATCGTGAAGTCGAGATCCGCAGCCGAAAATCCATACCCGGATTCGGCATAGGTCAGACGATCATTGTCGCCGTACTGCGAAGACCCAACCGTCGCGTAGAACCCTTCGTTCTCGACCGTGACCCCGAGGAAGTCGTACCCCTGCGAGGGGTCGGTTTTGTAGTCACCGATTGAGTACTCGATGGAGATCGGGCCCAATGCCAACCCCAGGTTGATCTCCAGGTAGGCGCTGTCGAATGCCCCGGTATAGAAGTACCCAGTCCCACCCACGCTGACGCTGACACTTTCGTTAAGGTCGAAGCCCGTGCTCCCATACAAGTCGACCTCCGAACCGTCTCCTACGTCCGCGGCCCACGTTCCAACTGAGAAGGATTCGCCCGTCGCGTCCAACCCGACACTCGCGGAAGAAGCCTTCTGCTGGAGCCCGCGGTAGTAATACTGGCTGACCCAACCGGCGTTGGCCGTCCAGTCAGCTTCCTGGGCTGCGCCAACCAGAGGCGAGACCAAGACCGCAGCTAACGCCATCACACCTATGCTCAATTTCATTCGTTTGCTCTCCCTGGAAACGTGATGGAGTAAACACGAACGGTGAGGATCACCATTCGGGCGGCCCCAGAACCATCGAGCCGATACATTGCCAGTCTCGTGCCACAAATTACAAGCAGAGGCTCACAAGCGCAAACGCATTGGCGGACAAAGACGTGTCTAACGTCTGGCTCTGGCAACTTGGGGCGTTACATAATGCCAGAGCGTGGGACCCTCATAATTTCCTACCAAAATGTAGGGGCCAGTCGAAAGCACTTTACCCTCGCGCGCTCGCAGTTGGAATGAACGTCCGACGGCGTTGTGCGGCCCGGTGTTGTGCAGGCCATTCGAGCGTGCGAGTTTTCGTCCGTGACAGGCGTCCGGCTGCGACTCCTTCAACAGCACGGCCCGCCCACGCGTCTTCTATACCGACGCCGCAGCCATAGCCAATACAGACGTTAAGGATCCTGATAACATAGGTCGGTTCGGCGTGAGCCTTCCGGCCGGGGGAGAGTCGACCGAGTGAGCGTGTCCAGATCACTTCCTGAACGCCGGATGGACGAAGTCGTACGTCGGGCCCTGCTCCACATGACCGTCGTCGTACTCGCGGTGCTGTGGGTTCAGCCGGCATCGGCGCTCCAGGAGAGCCGGCAGCTTTACCAGGTGCCCGCCGTCCGGGTGGAAGAAGGTCCTGTGCTCGATGGCCTGCTGGACGATGCAGTCTGGCAACAGGCCGCGGTAATCGACGAGTTCGTTCAGCAGGAGCCCGAAGAAGGAGCGCCCGCCACCGAGCGAACCGAAGTCTTGATTCTGTACGACGCCGAGAACCTGTACATCGGTGTACGCGCCTACGACTCCCGTCCGGACGGCATTGTTTCCTCCGAGATGAGGCGCGACTCCAACCGGATCCTGGACGAAGACAGTTTTCAGATCCTCCTCGATACGTTCAATGACTCCAGGTCCGGATACATGTTCGCGACGAGCCCATATGGAGCCATGCTCGAACAGCAGATCTCGGACGAAGGGGACAGTGGGCGGAGCACCGGCGGTGGGACGTCGTCCACCGTCAATCGCGATTGGGATGGAGTCTGGGATGTGGTTGTCGGAACGATGCCGGACGGTTGGACCGCCGAGATCTCGATTCCCATGGTGACGGTGCGCTTCCCCGATTCACCGATACAGACCTGGGGCATCAACTTCATGCGCAACATCCGGCGCAAGAACGAGAAGGTGTTCTGGGCTCCCATTCCGAGAGCGTACGGCCTGACTCGTATCAGCCTGGCCGGATCGCTCACCGACCTCGAGGCGCTGAACCGTGGGATGGATCTTCGCGTCAAGCCATTTGTGGTCGGAGGCGGCAAACGGGCACTGGACGAGGGCAACCACACGGAACGCGATGTCGGATTGGACATCAAGTACGGGATTACCGCGGGGTTGAACCTCGACCTCACGGTGAACACCGATTTCGCTCAGGCGGAGGTCGACGACGAGCGGGTTAACCTGACGCGATTCCCTTTGTTCTTCCCTGAAAAGAGGGAATTCTTCCTTGAGAACGCCGGCCAGTTCAACGTGGGTGCGACGGCCTCGATACGACCACTCGCCGACGTGTTCTTCTCTCGCCGCATCGGGCTGTCGGATACGGGCGATCACGTACCGATCCTCGGGGGGGCACGGCTGACCGGAAAGGTCGGTCGCAACAACGTTGCGATCCTGGACGTCCAGACGGACGAGGCTCTGGGAAAGCCCGGGGAGAATTTCCTCGTCGCTCGCTACAGTCGTGACATCCTAGCACGCTCGCGGATCGGCACGATCGTGATCAACAAGGAAGCCAATCTGTTCGATCAGGCGCCCGACAGTCTGGATTCCTTCAACCGGACGTATGGCGCCGACATGACGTTGTCGCTCCACCCGGCGTTCACGGTGAGCGGCTTCCTCGCTCAGACATCCAGTCCGGGGGTCACGGACGAGGATCGCGGTGGCTTCCTGAACGCCACGTGGAGGGACGATCGCTGGAGGGTCTACGGAGAAATCGCTGATCTCCAGGATAATTTCAACCCTGAAGTGGGGTTCGTTCCGCGTAGAGGTGTTCGGGTGAAGAAGATCCACTTCGAGCGCAACCCACGACCGGATCGCTTCGGCATCCGCCTGCTGGAGCCGATGATCAACGGCGTCTTCACCGAAGATCAGAGTGGGCGCCTGCTCACCCGGCAGATACACAACATGCTCGGCATACGCTTCCAGAACGGTGCCCGAGTGGTCCTCTGGTACAACGATTGGGTCGAGAGGCTCGAGCAGCCGTTTACTGTGGTGAGACGCCCAGCCGAAGACGGCGGCAACGTCGTGGTCGACGCCGGCCGCTATAAATTCGGAGACTGGCGCTTCTCCTTCAACAGCAATCCGGCGCGCCGCATCTACGCAAACGTATCGTACGGCCCTCAGGGATTCTTTGACGGGACACGGACGGACACCAATCTCACTCTGGGTACCCGGCTGACTGAGAAGTTTTCGGCAGAGGGCCGGTACTCACGCAACGAGGTGAACCTCCCTGGAGGAGATTTCGTTACGTCCGTCACATCGTTCCGTATCGACTACGCGCTGTCGCCCATGATGTCGCTGCGGACCCTGACCCAGTACAACTCGTTGTCGGAGCAATGGAGCACAGCGGCGCGATTCCGGTACACGTACATGCCCGGAAGCGACCTCTACATCGTCTATGACGAGGTACGGCGCGACGCGACCGGGTTCGTCGAGATCCAGGACCGCCAACTGATCTTGAAGCTGACGTACCTGCTCTCGCAGTAACGTCAGCCTCAGAGGCTCTCCACGACCTCCCGGAGCTTGCTCAAGGCTTGGGCGGCCGAGACCGCCAAATCCCGAAACGATTTGACGAAGGCCGCAAACTCCCGGGAGTACATATCGCTGTTCGATGGATTCGACAGCGCCGCAGTCATCAGGGACTTCCGAAATCCTTCGTCCCCAATTTGGGATGACTGTGACCCACCGGGAGGGTGGCGAAGTACCCGTAACAATCCAGATATTCCTTCCCTTTCAGTGCATCGACGATGACCGCGTCGTGAGACTTCTCAAGATCGATCACCGCGTGGAATCCGTCCTCGAGGATGTTTTCTTTCAGGACCGGGAAGACCTCCTCGGCCGGGATTTCGACCCCGGGTAGGTCACGCTCCTCGGGGGATGAGTTCGTAACGCAAGAGCAGCAAGTTTTGTAAAAGTATCTCTGCCACGCTAGCATCCCGATCTTCGAGAGCCCTTGGGGCCTTCTTCTTCCCGCTGGCGATTTTCGTTGATGAATGCATCCCAAGCGCAGAACGGGTCCGAGACAGGATCGGTCTTGCCAGGATTCTTGGTGGATCCCAATTGGTTGGGGGACCACGTCGGTGATGCGCGTCTGCGGATCGTGGATCTCCGGGATTCGGACGCGTACGCCGACGGGCACATTCCCTCGTCCGTGCAATTGGATCTCGAGGACCTCGGACAAACTCTGAACGGGTGCGACAACATGCTGTTGCCCCCCGACGAGTTCAAGCACGTCATGGCGCGGCTCGGGGTTTCCCATCGGGACACCGTGGTGGCGTACGACGACCACTGGGGTTTGCCGTCAGCCCGACTCATCTGGGCCCTGGGTCACTACGGAATGAGATCCGGCGGTGTGTTGAACGGCGGTTGGGACCGCTGGCAGGAGGAGAGGCGGCCCACGAACCGTGGGCCGGGGCCAGACAGCGCTGCGTCAGGGGGCACGGATGAATTCGTGGCGCGCCCGGACCCGGACGTGGCAGCCGACTACAAGTGGATTGTGGACGCGGTGGCTCGCGGAGGCGTCACCTTGCTGGACACACGGTCTCAAGCCGAGTTCGACCAGGGGCGCTTGCCCGGAGCGATATCCTGGGATTGGTTCAACGCGGTTCCGGCCAGGTCCTGGGAGTGCTCCCGGGAGGCTGGCGAGCTGCGGTCGGAGTTGGCGGCGCTCGGCGTGCATCCCTCAGACGAGGTGGTCGCTTACTGCAGATCGGGCATGCGGGCCGCGCACACGTACGTCGTGCTGCGGAACGCCGGCTTCGGGCGAGTGCGATTGTACGATGGTTCGTGGCAGGATTGGGACAGGAGAAGCACGTGACCAAGAATTCGACTCTTGCTTTGATCGCCTGGGCGACGGCGGCGGGCGTGTACGTAGCCGCTCGCACCGTGGATGCACAGTTCGCACTGTTCTGGGTGTTCGGGCTCGCGTTCGGATTCGTCTTGCAGCGAGGGCGTTTCTGCTTTGCGTCGGCATTTCGGGACATCTTCCTACTGGGACACGCCCGCAACATGAAGGGGGTTCTCGTAGGCCTCGCGGTGGGCGCCGTCGGGTTCGGGGGCGTCATGAGCCGGCAGGTGCCCCTCACCTCTTTGGGTATCTATCCTCCCTCGGCCAACGTACTGCCACTTGGAATCCACACGGTCCTCGGCGGGGTCCTGTTCGGCGTGGGGATGGTAATCGCCGGCGGGTGCGTGTCAGGCAGCCTCTATCGAATGGGAGAGGGATACGTAGCGTCTTGGGTGGCGTTCGGCGGCGTGATGGGTGGGCTGCTGTTGTCGGCGTACACGTGGAACTGGTGGTGGGAGGCCCACATCTCGGAGACTCCGCGCATCTGGCTTCCTCACTTGATTGGGCACCCGGGGGCGTTGGTCGCCACGCTGCTGGGGCTGGCTGCCGTCTACGTGTGGGTCGTTTCGATAGAGCACCGAGCCGGTGTGGTCGTCCCCCTTGCTCCGGGAACCCATCCACAACCCGAGAGTGTCGGCGAGGATCTCAGATCGATGGCACGACGCGTGTTCGTGCAGGCATGGCCCGTGCTTCCTGCAGGCGCCGTTCTGGGCGGTCTCAACGTCTTGCTCTTCGTGGCCCAGGAACCCTGGGGCTTTACGGGAGAGGTATCACGCTGGTCCATCGCCGCGGCCTCGATCGTCAATGCAGAACCCGGCCCCATGGCAGGCGTGGAGTCGCTGCCCGGTTGTGTTCTGGTGCCTTCGGACGGGAATTTCTTCAACCACATGCTCTTCCTCGTGCTGGGAATGTTCTTCGGCTCCTTCGCCGCCGCAGTCGGTGCCGGAGAATTCAAGCTCCGCGTTCCGAGGCGCCCGATGCGGTACGGTCAGTCACTCGGGGGCGGGGTGATCATGGGGTACGGCTCCGGGATCGGCATGGGGTGCACGATCGGAGCCTTCTTCTCGGCGATCCCGTCGCTGGCGGTGAACGGATGGGTGTTCGGGGCGTCCCTTGCCTTGGGTGCCTGGATCGGCACTCTTATCATCCAGCGAATCCAATAGAAGAGCCCGAACGGTAGATGAAGCAATGACTCCAACGAAGTTGGACGTAAGAGGCGAGATCTGTCCCTATCCGATGATGCGGACCGTCAGCGCTCTGAAAAAACTGCCCGGGGACGAGAGCGCGTTGGAGGTGGTCACCGATCACGCTCCGGCGCTGGAGACGATTCCGACACAGGCCGCCCGCTTGGGGTTCCGGACCGACATCGAAGAGACCGGTGCGTCGGAATGGCGCATCATGATTACACGCACTCAAGTCGAGGAAGAAGCATGACCAACCATAGCACGGTACCGACAAAGCTTCTCTGGATCATGCTCCTGAGCGCCGTGTCGGCGTCCTGCGCAGACCAGGATGGTGAGACCATGGAGCAGGCCTACGCCAATGACGTTCTGGTCGATACGGAATGGATGGAGGCGCATACGGAAGACTCCAGCGTGCGTGTGGTGGAGGTGGGTGGAAACGCGGAGGCCTTCGGAGAGGGGCACCTCCCCGGGGCATCCTTTCTGGCGATGCGCCTGTTGTCGAACCCCGACGATCCCGTCCGCGGCCAGATCGCCACGGCGGCCCAGGTGTCGGCGGCCGTCTCAGGCTTAGGCGTGGGACGAGATCAGACCGTGGTCCTGTACGACCGCCAGAACAATCTACAGGCCGCCAGGGCCTACTGGGTCTTGAAGTACTATCAGCACGCCGACGTCCGCATCTACAACGGTGGAGCCCCCAAATGGACTGGGGACGGACGGGCGTTGACGACAGAAACTGCAGAGTACGAGCCATCCAATTATCAGGCGGGTGCGGCTGACCCGGGAATCCGCACGACCTGGCAGTACGTCGTGGACCATACCGATGATCCGGCGACGCTCTTTTGTGACACGAGGAGCCCGGACGAGCACCTGGGCCTGGATGTCAGAACGGAAAGGGGCGGCCACATCCCAGGCTCGATCAACGTGGAATGGACGGCCGCGGTGAATTCGAACGGGACATTCAAGTCGGCCGATGAATTGGCAGCCCTGTATGGCGGCGCGGGCTTCACGTCCGACAGGCAGATCATCACTTACTGTCAGAGTGGCGTCCGGGGCGCCCACACATGGTTCGTCCTGAGCGAGCTCCTAGGTTATCCCAGCGTACGCAACTACGACGGGTCATGGGGGGAGTACGGAAACAACCCAGAGAGTCCGATCGAGAGCTAGTCCAGAAGTTCGCTAGCCGCCGAGAGTGCCGAGGCGCCGGGAGCCCGTCCTCAATCACTCTCGCGTGGGTCGCCCTCGTCCAGAACTTGCTGCGTGCGGCCCGCCCGGTAAGCGCGGACGGCTTCGCGGATCTCGGGATACTTGTTCCCCAGCATTTCAGCGGCTAGCAGCGCCGCGTTGGTCGCCCCGGCATTGCCGATGGCGAGTGTCCCGACCGGAATGCCTGCCGGCATCTGCACGATCGACAGCAACGAATCTAACCCGTCCAGCGCCCAGGCCTTCATCGGCACGCCCAGAACCGGAACGAGGGTCTTGGCAGCCATCATTCCCCCGAGGTGGGCCGCCCCGCCCGCTCCGGTGATGATGACCTCGAGACCGCGCTCTTCCGCGGTGGCAGCATACTCAATACAGAGGTCTGGTGTGCGGTGGCCGGAAATCACTCGGACTTCATGGGCGATGCCGAGTGATTCGAGCGTTTCCGACGCGCGTCGCATAGTCTCCCAATCCGACTTCGATCCCATGACGACGCCCACTAGTGGCTTTTGTGGCTGAGACCAGTTCATGGAAAGAGCTTGCACAAGCTGCCCCACGGGGTCAAGAGTGGGGCTTCGCGAAGCCCCGAAACACGTCCAAATCGAGCACGGAAAAAGAAACACTTGTTCCCGACGGCCGGCCGCCACATCTGCTACGAGCAGACTGCTTCCAACTCCCTGAGGAAAGATCTCATGGATCGTAAGATCGTACTGGCTTGCTGGTGGCGATGCCGGCCCTGGCGCAAGACTTCATACCCGAAGATATCCAATGGACGTCAGCCCGTCCCGACGGACATGCTCCCGCCGGCGTCAAGGCGGACTTCACGCTTGGAGGGGGAGAACTCTATGTGGGCTACCGGTATTCATCGGAGAAGTTCAGGGGTACGCTCCTCGGCACGCAGGAGATCAGCGACGTCGAGGTTCTGGACTTCTTCACGGTCGCTCCGCTGACACACGATCGCTGGACGGGAGAGCTCGACGTTCGGTTCGGGCTCGGCCTCAACACAGTGGAAGTCTCGGTGCCGTTGGTAAGAAACGGGACTCTCAACGAGACGGCCACCGGGTTTTCGAGATCCCATCCGAGCTCATCGGCGACATCAACCTCCGGGGGTTGTTCGACATCCTCGAGAGGGGCGAATATCGGCTGAACCTTACGCTTGGAGCAACGCTGCCGACGGGGAAGATCAGCAAGAGGGGCACCACCGCAACGTTGACCCAGGGGGGGGTGCTACCCTTCACGATGCAGGGCGGCTCCTGTAGTCTGGACATCCTGGCCGGCGGAACGTTTCAAGTCCAGAACGACATTGCCTCGATTGGAGCCCAGATCAATTCCGTCATCCGCTTCAAGAACAACAATAAAAGGTACCACCTGGGTGACCAGTTCAGCTTCTCCGTGTGGGGCGCCTACAATCTCTCTGATTGGGTGAGCGTTTCCCTGAGAGGCCTTTTTGGAAATCAGTCGGATGTCGCCGGATCCGACCCACGCACGGACGGGGCGGTTTTGCTTGGTGGGTGTTGCCCTACCACTGCTCAGTTACACGACACGCACCATGTGATAGGTCTTCTTGCCCTTCCGAAGAATCAGGAACTTCCCCTCGATCGCATCTGCGAGCTTGACCGCCGTCTCGACGCCCTCGACTCTGACGTTGTTGATGGAAAGACCCCCGCCCTCGACGGAACGCCTGGCCTCTCCTCGTGATTTGCAAACACCCGCGTCCGCGAACAGGTCCAAGACACCAGCGCCGTCCCCCTCCAACCCGGCCCGGCTGATCTCACTCGACGGAACATCCGAGAAGACGTCTGCGATCTCATCCGCCCCGAGTTCGCCAATCTCGCCACCGAAAAGCACCTCGGTCGCCCGCTGCGCACTCGCAAGACCATCGGCGCCATGGACGCGACGCGTCACGTCCTCGGCGAGCGCACGGTGGGAGCTACGCTCGTGCGGGCGCTCGGCATGACTCGCTTCCAACTCCGAAATTTCCTCGGGGCCGAGCAGCGTGAAGTAGCGGAGATACCGAATGACGTCCCGGTCATCGACTGTCACCCAATACTGATAAAACCGGTAGGGTGACGTGAGCGCCGCATCGAGCCAAACGGCGCCGGCCTCGCTCTTGCCGAATTTGTGCCCACCGGCCCCCGTCAGGAGCGGGTAGGTGATGCCGTACGCCTTTTCTCCTCGCATACGACGGACCAAGTCGATGCCCGCCGTGATATTCCCCCACTGGTCGCTGCCGCCCATCTGGAGCGTGCAGCCGTGGCGTTCGTTCAACGCCACGAAATCATACGCCTGGAGGAGTGCGTAGCTAAACTCCGTGTAGGAAATCCCCGTTTCCTCGTCCTCCACCCGTCGCCGAACAGACTCCTTCTTCAGAAGCGCTTTCACGGAAAAGTGTTTTCCGACGTCTCGGAGAAAGTCGACCATGGAGAACTCGCCAAGCCAGTCCAGATTGTTGACGGTCTGCGCGGAGTTGGTGGAGCCGTCGAAGTCGAGAAAGTGCTCTAGTTGCCGACGGATAGCCGCGATGTTCTCGGCCGCTCCCTCCTTCGCGAGGAGCTGGCGCTCCTCCGTCTTGCCGGAGGGGTCTCCAATGAGCCCCGTTCCCCCGCCGACGAGCACAATCGGATGATGCCCTGCCCTTTGCAGGTGCACGAGGCCCATGATGGGGACGAGATTGCCCACGTGAAGGCTAACCGCAGTGGGATCGAAGCCGATGTAACCCTTTACGGGACCCTCAGCGAGAGCGGCCTCGACTCCTTCGGTGGAGTCCTGCAACATGCCACGCCAGCGATACTCTTCCAGTAAGCTCATTTTACTCGGTCGGGGTCCGGCCAGCCGCATCGGGATTCCTCTGAACTAGGCACGGAAGGTGCCACGCCGTAGAGTTCCCATCAAGCGCCATCAGGCCATCTTCATGCTGTCAGCAGACTGTCACAAGGCGGCCATCAAGCACCGTCAAGCGATCGAGCTGCCCGAAAAGGCCGCTCGGACCCTGCCCCGATCGATTTTACCGTTCGCGTTGACCGGGAGGGTGTCGATGAACTCGAGGCGCCTCGGTAACTCGGAAGCCGAAAGCTGTTCCCGGGCCCGCGCCATCAACGCCTTCGAATCCCCCCCCACCCCCGGGTCGGGTACGATGAGCGCTACGACCGCTTCGCCCCAAACGTCGTCCGGAACGCCCGCGACTGCGGCGCTGGCGACGCCCGGTAAGCTCTCCAGCACGGCCTCCACCGATCGCGGATCGACGGTCGCGCCTCCGGTCACGATTCGATCACCGATTCGGCCCGAAATCCAGAGATGGCCATCGCCGTCGAGCCATCCGAGATCGCCCGTCGCAAGCCACCCCTCCCCGTCCGCCGCACCGGGGGAGACCGTATCGCCTCTTACGCAGAACTCTCCATCGTCTGAAATCCGGACTTCGAGGCCGTCCATCGGAGGGCCGACCGTGCCCGGCTTCTCCGCCACGAGGTCCGGCGGTGCAGTCGCCACCTGCGAACAGGCCTCCGTCAAGCCGTACGTCAGGGCGAGGGGATATCCCAGTTCGATAACCTCCGGAACCAGCGTACCGCCCGCCGCCGCACCACCGACCAGAAGGCACCGCAGGGTCGAGGGGACTGGTTCCCCCCCCCTCACCTCGAGCAGCCGCCTCAGCATGGTGGGAACGATCGAAGCGTGTGTCAGGCCGTCCCGATCGATCAACTCCGCCAGTACCTCGGGGGAGAACCGGCCCCGGACCAGGAGCGTGCACCCCACATGGGCCACTCGATACACGAGCGCGAGCCCACCGATGTGGCCAAGGGACAAGGAAGCGTACCAACGGTCCGCTTCGGTAAGGCTCAAGCGCGCGACAGAGGCGCGGGCGCTCGCGTCGAGGGCCGACGAAAGGATCGAGACCGCGCGGGCGTCACCGGACGTGCCCGAGGTCCAGAGGAGGGCGAAGGGACTCGGCTCAGGTTGGAGTTCGGGCGCGGCGTCGGCCGCCTTGGGCAGATCGTCGAGCGGCGTGACCCAATCCGAATCGAGCGCCGCCTCGTGCACGTCCTCTTCGGTGCCGAGGATCAGGTCGGGCCCGAGGGTATCGAGCGCCCGCTCCATGGCGTCCGCACCCAACCGGGGATTGAGGGGTGCAAGGACGGCGCCGGTCCTTGAGACAGCCCACACCGCCTGGATGGATAGCGGGTTCGGGTGGGCCACGAGCACGACGGTCGAGCCGGGCCCCGCCCCGAGAGGCGCGAGGCGGCGAGCCATTCGGCCCACCGCTGCGTCGAGTTCGGCGTACGTCCATACACGTTCGCCATCCTCCAGCGCGGGGGCGTCGGGGCGATCCTGGGCCGCCACCCTGAGTGGATCACTCACCCGAATGCCAGTCCCGCGGCCAAGAGCACGCCGTACAGCCCGACCACACGGGCGGTGCCAGCCAGCGCCGGGATCAGCTCTCGTGGGTCGTCCCTGGTCATGACCAGGGTCACCGGAGAGACGGACGCCGCCCCAGCGGCGAGGGCGATCAGCGCGGCCGGTGGCCACTGGTACAGACCAACGCCCAACACCGGAGCAACGAAGCCGACCGCCATCAGGACGGCGTACTCGGCCCGGCTCCCATTTCGGCCAAACCGCACGGCCAGAGTACGTTTGCCGGCCGTTGCGTCGGTTTCGAGATCCCTGAGGTTGTTGGCCACCAGAATCGCCGTGTTGAGCGCGCCCACGCCGGCCCCGGCCACGAGCACATCGCCAGGGAAGGCGAGCGCCTGCACCCAATAGGTGCCACCCACCGCGATCAGACCGAAAAACACGAAGACGAACGGGTCACCCAGGCCGTGATAGGCGAGCGGAAAGGGCCCGCCGGTGTAGGCAACCGCACACAGGAGCGACGCGAGGCCGATCCACACGATCGGCCATCCGCCCACGAACACCAGGTAAACGCCGACCACGACGGCGGCGGCGAGTACAACTACCATCCCCCGCCACACGTGTTCAGCGGGGATCAGACCTGCCTGAGTCACCCGCACCGGACCGACCCGGTTCGGCGTATCGCCCCCCCGCATGAAGTCGTAGTAGTCGTTGGCGAGGTTGGTCCCGATCTGGATGAGAATCGCCCCGGCAAACGCCGCCACCACCGGGAGCAGAGCGAGAGTCCCGTGCGCCTCCGCCAGCCCGGCTCCCACGAACACGGGAGCGGCCGCGCCGCTCAACGTCTTGGGGCGTGCAGCCTGAATCCAGAGGGAGACGGCCGTCACGGGATGGATGGCATCGGGGCCGACCCTACCAGGGCAGCCATGGGAATTTGCGAAAGTCCGGTTCGCGCTTCTCCAGATACGCGTTCTTCGCCTCTTTCGATTCCTCCGTCATGTAGAAGAGAAGCGTCGCGTTCCCGGCGAGTTCCTGGATCCCCGCCTGCCCATCGACGTCGGCGTTGAAGGCCGACTTGAGCAAGCGGATCGCGAGCGGGCTCTTGTCGAGGATCTCCTGGGCCCATTTCCAGCCCTCGGCCTCGAGTTCGTCCACCGGCACCACCGCGTTGACCATTCCCATCTCACGCGCCTCTTGGGCGCTGTACTGGCGACACAGGTACCAGATCTCCCGCGCCTTTTTCTGGCCCACCATACGAGCCAGGAAAGACGAACCGAAGCCTCCGTCGAAGCTGCCGACCTTGGGGCCCGTCTGTCCAAAGACCGCGTTGTCGGCGGCGAGCGTGAGGTCGCACACGACGTGCAGCACGTGCCCACCACCGATCGCGTACCCCGCCACCATGCAGATGACGGGTTTGGGCATGCTTCGGATATAGCGTTGGAGCTCCAACACGTTGAGGCGGGGCACGCCGTCGGACCCTACGTAGCCCCCCTCGCCGCGTACCCTCTGATCTCCCCCGGAGCAGAAAGCGTACCCGCCGTCCTCAGCAGGTCCCTCCCCGGTGAAGAGCACGACGCCGATGCGTGTGTCCTCTCCGGCGTTCCTGAACGCCTCCTGGAGCTCCAGCAGCGTCTCCGGACGGAAAGCATTCCGCACTTGAGGACGATTGATGGCGATACGGGCCACCCCGTCGGCCTTCTTGTACGTGATGTCCTCGTATTCCTTGACGACCTCCCACTGCGGCTCGTTCATGGCCTCGCCCGCCTACGTGTAGTGTGCATGCGTTACAATAGCGCCCCGACCGCTTTTCGCACCGCCTCGACCACGGCTTCGCGACCGTGCTGGTTCCGGTCACGATCGCTTCTAACCTCCAGGATGCGTGGTCCCGTGCCCGCGAGGACTTCCCCGAGTACCATCGCTACGTCGGTCGGATGCTCCACGCGGCGGTAGGAGATCCCGTACAGTTCGGCCACGTAGCGAAAGTCGAGCCCGTGCGGAGCCGCGAAATACTTCGTGAATTCGGGCTCGTGATCCCGGATGGGGAGCATATGGAAGATGCCGCCACCGTCGTTGTTGATCACTACGAACACGACGTCCAGCCGATGTTTGGCGACCGCAAAGAGACCGTTCATATCGTGGTAGAAGGCGACATCGCCCACGACGGCGACGATGGACGACCGCCCGTCCTTCGCCGCGGCGATCCCCGCGACGGTGGACACGATCCCGTCGATGCCGCTCGCCCCCCGGTTGCCGTGAACGCGAAGGGGCTTCCCTCCACCGCCGAACGCGTCCAGATCACGGACCGGCATAGAATTGGACACGAACAGCGTCGTGCCCTCGGGGACTCCAGCGACCACGGCGGCCAACACGGCACCCTCGCCGGGCTCTCCGACTTCGGAGGCCCGAAAGTCACAGACCGCCTGCCTCGCGGCCCGGTCGATGCTTCTCCACTGCTCGCTCCACGACGGAGGCGCGTTAGCCGTACCCAGCGTATTGGTCACGGCCCGGATGAAGGGCGCCTCCTCCGCGCGTACGTAGAGCGAGGCCACACCGAGGTGATCCTTCCAGGCATGTCCGGAAGTGACCCTCACCTGAGGCACATCGGCGAGTTGTCCCAGGAAGGCCAACAGCGAAGCCGACACGGGGGCGCGTCCGATTCGGATGACAACGTCGGGCTCGAGGGAGTGGCCGGATGGCAGTGGGCCTCGAAGGAAAAGATCGTAGGCCGTCACGCCATGCTCCACGCAGTGCTCGCTGAAACGGGCACCGGAGAGAGGATCAGCGAGCACGGGAAAGCCGGTGGCGCGGGCCAGATCTCCAACGGCTGGCCCCACGGCCTCGGGATCGGCAACCGGCCCCACGACGATCAAACCGCGGGAGCCCCCCACCAAAGTGGCGGCAACCGCACGTACCTCCTCATCGGCCGGGCCGGCTCCAACCCCCCCGACGGCGGGAATCATGGGCGTACCATCCGCCTGACCGTCCAGCCCAACGGGATCCGCCTCCCGCAGGATCGCCGCCCGCTCCTCGCCGAGCTCGGCGGGCTCCAGAGGCTTGTCGAACGGAAAATTCACATGAACGGAGCCAGGATCCACCCCCGACGTCGCGTCGACGGCCTTGCACGCGAGCGCTCGCACTTTCCGTAGATTCTCCCCTGAGGGTTCGCCGGCATCGAAGCTCCCCCGGACGAACGAACCGTAGAGGTCGGTCTGGTCGATCGTCTGGTTCGCGGCGGTCCCTCGGAGTGAATGCGGCCTGTCCGCGGTGAGCATAAGCAGGGGCACGCCAGCCTCTGACGCTTCGATTACCGCGGGAAAGAGATTGGCCGTGGCCGTGCCGGACGTCGTGATCACCGCCGCCGGGCGCCGAGTGATCTTCCCGAGCCCAAGGGCGAAGAACCCTGCGCACCGCTCATCCAGATGGACCCACGTCCGGATCCGATCCTCCCTCGCACACGCCATGACCAGCGGGGTCGATCTGGACCCGGGAGCGATGCAGACATGCTCGATACCCCCGCGAGCCAACTCATCGATGAAGGCCCTGACCCAGGCGGTGGTGACCGCCGGGTCGCTCATCGTGCTCCGCTCGCCCTTAGGGCCCTCAACATCGGTTCGAACTTGATGCTCGTCTCGTCCCACTCGAGGCCGGGATCGGAGCCCTCTACGATTCCGGCCCCGGCAAAGAGCCTCCATCGGAGATCCCGGACCACCGCACAACGAAGCGCCGGCACGAACACGCCGTTCCCGTCCAGATCGAACCATCCCACTGGGCCCGCGTACCAACCGCGCTCGAAAGGCTCTTCCTCTTCGAGCAACTCCAACGCGGCGTCCCTAGGAAGGCCGCACACGGCCGGGGTCGGGTGGAGCGCTTCCAGCACCGTGAGGGCAGACGTGCCCTCGGGAACCCGGGCCCGGATCTCTGTCTCCAGGTGTTGAAGCCGGGCCAGCGTGAGCACGTGCGGCTCCGGCTGAGCACGAATCTCCTCGGCCAGCGGGCCCAGCCGGGCGACCATGTCTTCGAGGGCGATGCGCTGCTCGACGCCCTCCTTCTTGCTAGTCAACAACTGGTCCGCCAACCGCTTCTGCTCGCTTGCCGTCTCCCCACGCGCCACCGTACCCGCGACCGCGGTGGCATGGAACTGGCCGCCCGAAAGTGTAGTCACGGTCTCGGGCGCGGCGCCGAGAAGCGCGCATCCGTCCTCCGGTTCAAAGTAGAAGACGTGGCTACTGCCGTTTCCCGTCCACAGATGACGAACGACTTCGATCGGATCCAGCCGGCTCCCCGTGACCACGTCGAGGGTCCGAGCTAAAACAACCTTTGAGATTCGGCCTTCGTCGATCGCAGCCAGGGCATGCCCCACAGCGGCGTCCCAACGGGACCGCTCGGATTCGGCTCGAGTGAAGGGAACCGCAGGCAGGGACGCCGTCGCGGATCCACCGGAATTGGTGCGCCCATGCCCCGCCGACTCGGCGAGCTCTCGGGAAAGTCGCCCGGCGTACGTCAGCAGACGGGTCAGAGTCGATTCGGCTCCGTTTCGCCCCGGGTCGACCAAAATCCGCACGGTCAGGACAGGGTCCTGCCCCGAAAGACACTCGAGCTCAAGAGCCGGGACGTGAAAGAGCGCCGGCGGAAACCCCGCCCAAAGCTCTTCCGTGGCGTACTCCGGGCAGAACGCGAAGCCGCCAAAAAACCTCACTCCAGGAGCGCCGCCCACGCCCTGCACTGAGCCGGGAGCGAAGAGATCCAAAGCGTTCGCCTCGATCCCGGAAAAGAGGCCTCCCGGGTGAGTCCCTTCGGCAGTCACCGTCGCCAGAGCCCCTGAATGGGCGATCCAGCCATTGGAGCGCGCCCAGAAGCCCCGAGGCCCAGCCCCCGTGCGTCGAAGAAAGCGCATCGGATCGGCACCAACGGCAGGCGCGGTTACAGCCAGCACTCGTGCCTGTGCAATCGCAGCGGTGTTCGCCGGGTTCATGGCTCCGGGGTTTCGGACAGGCGTGCAGCCCTCCGATCCTTCGGTGGGCTCGCGCCGACGTTATTACGCAGAGCCAATATACGGGAATGAGGCCGATGACCAAGAACCGAGAGGCTTGCGCCACCGCCGGCTCCGCTATTAGCGAGGTGAAGTCGGATCCGGTATCGGGTAATCGTTTTCGCTGGCGCCGGGTATCATGCTGCATTGGTTCTCAGATCCACGAACGTTGGTCTATGGTTGGAGAAACCCCACTGGTGAGATTCCGTGTTTGGGCCGTGGCGATCCTCGCGCTGCTCGCCCTAGTCGCGCCGTTGCGGTTGGAGGCCCAGGAGCCGGTTCAGCCCACACAGGAACCAGAGGACACCATCCTGGTCCCTGTCGGCCCGGTGCAGCCGGATATCTACTTGGCTGAACTCTCGGTCTTCGACGGGCTACACTACCTCGGCCCTTTACAAAACGTCACGAACCGGACGTACTCGTACGACAATCAGCCGATGTTCACGCCGGACAGTCGTTCACTGCTGTACACCACGGAGTATGGCTACGGCCAGCGGGTCCAGACCGAGATCCACCGATTCTACCTCTCCTCCAGACGCGAAACTCGGATCACGCGCACCAGCGAGAGCGAGTATTCACCCACTCCCGTTCCCGGTGATCGAGCTTTTTCCGCCATCCGCGTCGAGGCCGACTCCACCCAGCACGTCTGGCGTTTTACGATGGAGGGGATGGATGGTGAAGTGCTGCTCCGAAATCTGGACGCCGTCGGATATCATGCCTGGGGCAATGAGTCGACCCTGCTCCTCTACGTGGTCGGTGAGCCCCCCACCGTTCGAATCGCGGATCTCACGACCGGGGAAAGCGAGGTCGTCGCCAGCGGAGTCGGACGCTCTCTGCACAAGATCCCCAATCGGAACGCCTGGAGCTTTGTCGAGAGGGTGTCGGCCGACGAGGCGTGGATCAGCGAAGTCAATATTGGGACCCGCGAAGTCCGCCGACTCATCGCGGCGGTCGGAGGGGGAGACTTCCATGCCTGGACCCCCGAGGGGGTGTTGCTCATGGCCTTGGGTAGCCGGATCTATCAGTGGGACCCTGAAGTGGACTCGGATTGGCGCCGTGTCGCGGACGTAGCGGACATGGAGATTACGGTCAGCCGTATAGCTGTGAGCCCGGACGGATCGATGATCGCGATCGTTGGGGATCCGATACCGGAGTTTGGGCCCCCGGAGCGGGAGTAAGCGGGGGTCTTCAAAAAGGATTCGTCGCGAACACCGAAAATTCCGGGATAAAGGCCCGCCTATCCACTTTGAGCGCTCCAATGATCGCGTCAGCGATTTCCCGCGGCCGCAGCTTCTTGTCGGAAATTTCCCGCTCGACGCCCGCCTTTTCCGCGAAGTTGGTCATCACTTCGCTCGGGTTCACCAGCATGACGCGCACGTTGTGACGTCGGAGCTCATCGCGCCAACAATCGGTCATACCACGCAACGCGAACTTCGATGAGCCGTACGCCGTGCGCTGAGCACTGCCCTTGAGGCCCGAGGTGGAGGAGATGTTGATCATCTCGCCGCTGCTTTGTTTGATGAACTGGCGAGCCGCTTCCCGCGCCATGAGGAACGCGCCGAACACGTTCGTGCTGAACACACCCTGCAGTTCCTCGAACGCCGTGTCGACCAAGGGCTTGAAGAGGCCATAGCCGGCGTTGTTTACCAGAATGTCAAGACGCCCGTGCTTTTCGATCACGGAGCCCACCGTGCGAACCGCATCCTCCTCGTTCCCCACGTCGCCGACGATCCAGTCGAGCCCCAGCTCCTCAGCAGTGCTCCTAACGGCGTCCTCACGACGGCCGGTAATCGTGACCTTGCTACCCTCGCTCGTCAGCGCTTCAGCAATGGCGCGACCGATCCCCTCGCTGCCACCAGTTACCAGCGCAACAGTATCTCTGAGTTCCACAATACTCTCCTGAGGCTTCAGTAATCTCCCTCGCTCCGGAAATGACGCCCGTGCCTCCCGGATTTCCAGGAGATAGTTTACACCAGTCACGGGATTGTTGCACGACTGGGTGGCGCCCTTGCCCAGGCTGGACCAGATTGCCACGCGGTGATCATTCCGGTTTCAGGGGGGTAGCCATGAAGATCGAGGAGATCCTTCGCAACAAGGGCCGCGACGTCGTCACCATCACGAAATCCCTAAGTGTCCTTGCCGCCGCACAGGCTCTCGTAGACCATAATATCGGCGGGCTGGTGGTCACCGAAGGCGGTCATCTGACGGGCATCGTGACTGAGCGCGACATCTTGCGGGTCACAGCACGATCCCCAACGGAGTTCGACACCATCCGGGTGAAAGCCATGATGACGCGAGAATTGATCACGGCGAGGCCGGAGGATCCGCTCGCCGAGGTGATGGAGGTGATGACCGAGAATAAGATCCGACACCTTCCGGTTTTGGAGGAGATCAGCTTATCGGCATCGTCTCCATCGGCGACCTCGTGAATGCGTGCCGGCTCGTGGCGGAGGAGGAGAACTCCCAACTCCGCGAATACATCCACGGAGCTGGCTGATCCGGACCGAGGTGTTGTGATACGCCCGCTCCTAGTGTTGCTGCTGCTCGCAGCATGTGCGCCGGCTACGCCCGGTCAGTCCACGCGCGACCTTGCGAACTGTGCGTGGCGGGTGTGCGTCACATCCCTGAACACACCCTCGGGCCGCGCCTACAGGGCCTTGAATGGGGAACCCGTACCCGCCACGGTCGTGCTGACCTTCTCATCCCCGGGAAACCTGCTCCCTGGCGGGGATCTTCCAATCGAGCGAGTGGTGCCGGCGGAATCGAGCCTGATCCTGGTCCGCCTGCGCAGGATCGTTCAAAATGAGTCGATCCGTGCCAGGGTCACGATGGCAATCGACCTCGGTTCCAGCACCACGGTGCCGGACGCCGACCACCCTTATGCAATACCGTTCGGCGGCGACTCCCGCGCTGAGTTGATTCAAGGATTCGATGGGGTCGATTCGCACTCGGCCAGCATGCGCTACTCCCTCGACTTCGCGATGCCGGAGGGCACACCCGTCCTTGCGGCCCGAGCCGGAACCGTACTGTACATGCAGGACGGCTTCACCGTGGGTGGGGCGGACCCGGACCTTCTGGAGCAGGCCAACCTCGTGGTGGTGGCGCACAGCGACGGGACCATGGCTTCCTATGGTCATCTCACACCTGGAATCGTAGTGTCCGTCGGCGACACCGTCGACGAAGGGGATGTGCTGGGCTCGAGCGGCGCAACCGGGTTCGCAGGCCAACCCCATCTTCATTTCCACGTGGGTCAACGGATGCTGGGCACGCCGGGACGTACCATTCCGATCCAGCTAAGCGACAGCGATGGGCACGTCCTCGATCTGGCCGTTGGATCCTTGATCGAACCCGCTCGGACGATTTCTCGATAGAGCGTGACCGGACTCAACAGGAGACGACTTGTCGAACACCTCGCGTGATTTCTTGCTTGTGTTAGTCGCCGGAGCGTGTGTGCTGCCTTCGGCAGGAACAGCCCAATCCGCGATTCCCAGCTTCGTAAGCTCCTGGCGCCTCGAATCCCGGACCCTAGCGGACGGCACGCTCCGATACTCAGAGGAGGAAGGCAGTTCCTCCGGTCAAATCATCTATACGAGCGATGCACACATGGCGGACCTGCTCGGCTGCTCCGAAATCGAGATTGAAGACCGTAGTGACCTCAGGGCTCAGGTGGTGGTGAGAAGGCTTGGGAGGCGGCACCTGAGCTACTATGGCACCTACACTTTGGACGAGTCGGCCCAGGCGGTCACCCATCACGTGGAGGGAAGCTCGAATTTGAGTTTCGTTGGAACCGGAACCGACCGGGTACGCTCGTTCGTGTTCGAGGGAAACGACCGTCTCGTGCTCTCGCCTCCAGAGGGATCGCGAATCGTTTGGCTGCGGAACCGCTGAGCAGATCCATGACGCCATCTTCCCGAACGCTCAACTGGCGGTATCACCGCCCCGGATGACAGAGCTGTAAACACACGCAGGAGTTTCTTGCGAAGAACGGCATCCATGACGGCGTGGTTCAGAACGCGACCAAGGAGCCCGTGATCGGCAAAGCTGCGTTGGCCGTGCTCGAGGGAATCGAGCATCTCCACGTGGCCAAGGGGAGTAAGGTCCTTCACTTCACCTTGTCACACGATCGACCCACGGACGCCAACCTTCTCAGCCTGCTCCTCGGCCGCTCGGAAAAGCTGAGAGCGCCCACCATCAAGACCGAAGCCACGCTCCTGGTAGGGTATAATCTTGAACTCCTTGAGACCGGCTTGTTGTAACGTAGAAGTAGGGGTCGCTGGGTCGTTGGGTAGTCGGATCGTTGGAACTTCAGGTGCAGGATGGTGGCCGGTGAAGAACAAGCTCAGTGTGGCGCTTTTAGCACTCGCGATCGCGGAGGCCTGGAGTGTTGCAGCGATGGCCGAGCCGCTCCCGAAACAGCGCCTCCACCTCAGCATCCGCCGCGGTCTCACTCGACGACCGCGTCAGGAGGGAGACGGCCGGGATAGTGATCAGCGGGATGATGGTCGTTACGTACGAGGGATCGAGTCCGACCCCATCCCTGGTAAGGAGAAACATCCACCACGCGCCCCCACCCACGTAGCCGGTCAGCATTCCCCAAAAGGCTCCTCTCTCGGTCGTCGGTCGCCAGTAGAGGGTGAACGCGACCGAAATCGCCGGTGGAACCACCATGGCGAAGCCGAAGAGGAGCAAATCGAGGATCGACGTGTCGGTTTGCGTCGCGAGCCACCAGGCTACGAGTGCAGCGAGCACGGCGTAAGCTATCGTCACGACACGATACATCCTCAGCCGCCGCTCCGATGAGTACGCGGCGCTCGACGGCATCCAGTCACGCACGAGCATGGTCGCGCTCGCGAGAAGGATCGGCCCTCCGGAAGAGATCACGGCGGCCAGGACCGCAGCGATCGCAACACCGCCCATCACGGGACTGATTTCCGACGCGATCGTCGTGATGTTGTCGTAACCGGCGAACCCCGCATCGAACCCATATCGGGCGACCGTGAGGATCCCGATCATCCCCGCCAAGATCGGCATGAGTGCCGCGATCATGCCACCCGCGATAAACGCTGGAACGAGGCTCCGCTCGCTTCGCGTCGCCGTCGAATAATTCGCATAGATGGACGCCGCAGGTGAGTGGATCGCAGCGGCAAACAGCATGCCGAAGACGGGTAGCCAGCCTGCACCTGCAAACGCCCACCACGCCGCCTGCGAATGGTCGGGCGACCCAGCGAGTCTGGCATTCACTTGCAGGGTCACGGAGTCCCATCCGCCCATTTCCCGGACTCCCAGGACGCCGACTGCGAGTAGCGCGACCAGGATCACGACGGAGTGGATGACGTTGGTCACAGCCGTCCCCCAGATCCCACCGAGCGATACGTACGTCGAAAAGACCGCTGCTGCGATGAGCACGCCTTGGAGCATGGTCAGCGGTGTGAGCGAACTGAGAATTACGCCGATCACGTACGCCTCAATCACGTTTATGATGGCGTTCTCAGTCTGGACGCAGAAGCTCGTGAGCCACTGGCACCGCCGTGACCCGAACCGGACGGCGAAGAGCTCCGCGACCGTCTGCAGCCCCAGCCTTCGGTAATAGACGGCGAAGAACACACCCACGAGCGCCATGGCGGCGAAGCTGCTGAGACCGTACCACCACATGTTCCAGACGCCGCCGTTGATCACGGCGCCCGCGACTCCGTACGTGCCGGCGCCCCCGATGCGGCTTCCCGCCAGAGCGAAGGCGACGACCACGCCAGACATCCCGCCCCCGGCGATAGCCCATTCGGCGGAGCCTCTGGTCCTCCGGACCATGAAGGCCCCCACGGCCGTCACCCCGCCCAGGTAGAGCACGATGGTTGTGATGGCGATGTAATCCAATGGAGGTTCCTTCCGGTGTGTGCGAATCGCACAACGACAGAGGTTTGAAGCTAGTTTGGTGCCTAGGCGTCGTTGGATAACACGCCCGTGGAGACGAGGCAACCGGAATACAGCACATTCTCTGCCCCAAAACCTCTGCCCCAACCAATCGACGAGGTCATCGGAGGATTCCATGAAACGAATTGTCACCGCCACGCTGACTACCCTTTTGGTTGCGGGCCAGGCCGCCGTTAGCTCAGCTCGAGCGGAAATCGCCAGCCAGCCCCCACAACAGGGCGCCCCCGAGTCGGAGAGCCAGAATCGAAACGGGGAGTCTAGTATCCAACCGTACGACGAAGTCATCACCGCCGAAGCCGAGTCCGATCCCGGCGTCTTCACGGTTCATTGGGTAGACGACCAGCTCTACTACGAGATCCCGAACGAAATGCTCGATCGCGAGATGTTGTTGGTATCCCGGATCGCGCGAACAGCGACGGAAATCGGCTACGGCGGTCAGAAGGTCAACACGCAGTCCGTACGGTGGCAGCGTCGAAGCAAGCAGTTGTTCCTCCGGATCGTCTCATACGTCAACGTGGCCGACACGACGGCGCCGATCGCCACGGCGGTCCGGAACGCGAACTTCGAGCCCATCATCAGGGCTTTCGACATCGAAGCGTTCAATCCGGACAGCACGGCCGTCGTCATCGACGTGACGGACCTGTACTCGGAGGACGTCCCGGTGCTCGGGCTGCCAGCAGGCCAGCGCACCGAATATGGTGTTCGAAGCCTGGACGGCAATCGCTCCTTTATCGAGTCGGCTCGGAGTTTTCCAGAGAACGTCGAGGTCAGAGCGGTACTCACCTACTCGGCCTCCGAAGTGCCCTCCAACAGTTCGACGGGTACGATCACGCTGGAGATGGCCCACTCCATGATCCTCCTCCCCGAGGATCCGATGCAACCTCGCCTGTGGGACGATCGGGTTGGCTTCTTCAGTCTCACGCAAAACGACTACGGCCTGGACGCGCAGCGCGCCGAGGAGCGCCGCTATATCACGCGCTGGCGACTGGAACCAAGTGATCCCGCGGCCTGGGCAAGGGGGGAGTTGGTGGATCCGGTCAAGCCGATCGTCTACTACATCGATCCCGCAACACCCGAGAAGTGGCGCCCATACTTGAAACAGGGCATCGAGGACTGGCAAGTCGCCTTCGAGGCCGCAGGCTTTCGGCGCGCCATCATCGCCCGAGATCCACCCTCACTCGAGGAGGATCCCGAATTCTCCCCAGAGGACATCCGGTACTCGGTCATCCGATACTATCCGTCCGACGTCCAGAACGCGTCGGGACCCCACGTGCATGATCCCCGCACGGGCGAGATCCTGGAGAGCGACATCAACTGGTACCACAACGTGATGAACCTCGTGCGGAACTGGTACTTCGTTCAGACCGCGGCTGCGAACCCCGAGGCGCGACAGACCCGATTCGATGATGAGGTCATGGGCAGGTTGGTCCGCCAAGTAGCCGCTCACGAAGTCGGACATACCATCGGGCTTCAGCATGCCATGCAGTCGAGTGCGGCATATCCCGCCGACTCGCTACGCTCCCGGACGTTTACCTGCAGCACAGGAACGTCTGCATCCATCATGGACTACGCCCGTTTCAACTACATCGCGCAGCCGGGGGACGACGTGTGCTTCATCCCACAAGTCGGCCCTTACGACGAATGGGCTATCGAATGGGGCTATCGCCCGATCGCTGAAGCCACCAGTGCGGAGAGCGAGAAGGGCGCACTCAACGAGTGGATCCTGGGCCACACTGATCCGGTGTACCGGTACGGGGCAGACCGGCCGTACGACCCCTCATCGCGGCGCGAGGCGTTGAGCAACGAGCCTGTCAAAGCGAGTGAATACGGTATCGCCAACCTCAAAGTCATCATGAAAAACCTGGTCGAATGGACAAGGGACGATGGCCGAGATTACAGCGAATTAGAGGAACTCTACGGCCAGGTGCTTGGCCAGTGGAATCGGTATATGCAACACGTCGCCACCGTCATCGGCGGTGTGGTCCGGACGTCCAAGACCGCCGGCCAGGGTGGTCCCGTATACAAGAGTGTGCCGGCGGCCGAGCAGCGAGACGCCATGAGGTTCTTCGCCGAGCATGCGTTGGCCACGCCCACGTGGATGATCGACGAAGACATCCTACCTCGAATCGAGCACGCAGGGATCGTCGACCGAATCCGGCAAAGGCAGATCGGAGTCGTGACCGACATTCTGAATCCGGCCCGTATGGAGCGCCTGATCGAGAATGGCGCTCGGGGAGGCGGGGACGTCTACACGCTGGGCGAGATGATGGGTGACCTGCGGGAGGCGGTCTGGTCCGAGCTGGGGAGCAGCCGCAACGTCGATGCCTATCGAAGGAACCTACAGCGAGGATACCTCGAGCGGATGGACTGGCTGATGACGAACGATCCCGATCCACCGACGGGCAGGGATGGAGGCCCGGGCGGGGGCGGCAATACGCGAGTCGACGTGAGCCAATCCGACATCCGCCCCTTCGTGCGCGGAGAACTCGAGGCGACGAAAACCAACATTGAAGCGGCATTGAACGGAAGATTGGATCAAGCGACGCGGTACCACCTTCAGGATGCCGTGGTCCGGATTGACGACATCCTCGAACCGCGAGACTGAGCGAGGAGCCTCGCCCCCACCCGGCTCCACTGTGAGCTTGGTGGGGGCCCGAGCAGATCCGATCGCGCGGAGACGCTGGGGACGAATCAGACGTTGAACCGTACGTGCATGATGTCGCCGTCGGACACGACGTAGTCTTTACCCTCGACCTGGAATCGCCCCGCGTCCTTCACCGCCTGCTCGGATCCGAACTCCATAAAGTTCACATAGGGAATCACCTCCGCACGGATGAAGCCGCGCTCGAGATCCGAGTGGATGCGGCCCGCCGCTTGGCGTGCGGGAGTCCCGCGCCGGATGGTCCAGGCACGCACCTCGTCTTCCCCCACCGTAAAGAACGATATGAGGTCCAGAAGGCCGTACGCTGTTCGGATGAAGCGTGCCAAGGCCGGCTCTGTGAGCCCCAAATCTTCCAGGAAGGCCGCTTGATCCTCCGGATCCAGCCCCGCGATCTCAGCCTCGACGCTCGCCGACAACACCAAACCGGCCGCGTCCAGTTGGTCGAGCCGAGCTGCGATCGCTTCGGGCATCAGCTCTGCGGCCTCGGACTCGTCGCGGTTCAGGGCCACGAGCAGCGGGCGGTCCGTGAGCAGCCCGTAGCCCTTCAGATAGTCGCGATTCAGCTCCTGCTCGGGGAGCAGACGTAACGGGCGCTCCTCCTCGAGTGCCGCCTTCATCACCTCGAACGCGGCCACCTCCTGCGGCTCGGCGCGCTCCTTCTTCGCCCGCTCGAGCCTCCTCTCCAGGATCTCGAGATCCGCTAACACACACTCCGTGTGGAAAGCCTCGAGATCGGCGGCCGGATCCGGATCACCCTCGATCGCAGGGTTCACGAAGTCCCGGAGGACCAAGCACAGCGCCTCCTGATCGCGGATCTGCTGAAGCCCCCGGGGAGAAAGCCCCTTCTTCTCGGCCCTATGCTCGCCGGGAATGTCACAAAAGTTCATCTCGGCGTAGGTCGTCTTCTTCGGGGAGAAAACGGCTGACAGCTCATCGACCCGCTCGTCCGGAACTTGTACGATGCCGAGTCGCAGTTCCCCACCAAACCCCACCGGCACGTCCATACCCGTCATCGTATTGAAAACGGTCGTCTTGCCCGAGCCGGCGAACCCAACCAGTCCTATTTTCATGCACTCTCCGCGAAATCCAAACCCGAAACGACGGCCAAGTGAAGCGCCGGCCACAGTATAGCACAAGGGGGTCTTGGGGCATGAAGGTCCGTGCGATCGACGCCGGGAAGTCTCCTGGAAGGGCGGATCCGCGGCTCTAAGGCTTGACACCGGCGGGCTCCTTCCTCTATCTACAGCTTATCCTTGTCTCCTGAGGAGACTTTCTTTCAGTGAAGCACCCAGCGACCATGTCCATGAACCTCTCGACTCTCGACTTCCTTCGACTTACGGAGCTTACTCCTTTGGGGAGAGGGCATCGGTCTCCGGATATGGTATAGCCTGGCGGCACGAGACTGAACGCGGCGACGCGCGGGCCCTCTCAGTATCGAGGGGCCCGTTTTTATTTGATACAGGACTCGAAGCAGGATAGGCATGTCATGGCCAAGATCACGATTTTCGATACGACGCTGAGGGATGGCGAACAATCGCCCGGAGCTACGATGTCCACTCCCGAAAAGCTCAGGATGGCCGCTCAACTCGACGAGCTCGGTGTGGACGTTATCGAAGCGGGGTTCCCCGTGGCCTCCGACGACGACTTCGAGGGCGTGCGCTCCATCGTCAGGGAGGTCCGGCGCCCGGTGATTGCGGCGCTGGCCCGAGCAAGCTTGATGGACGTCGATCGCGCCGGCGCTGCTGTGGAGGCGGCGGACAAACCCAGAATCCACGTCTTCCTCGCGACCTCCGATATCCACTTGAAGCACAAGCTGGAGATCGGGCGCGAAGAATGCCTGGAGCGGGTGGTCGAAGGCGTCGAACGCGCGAAGAAGCTGGTGGGCGACGTGGAATTCAGCGCCGAGGACGCCACCCGGACCGACGTAGCGTTCCTATGTCAGGTAGTTCAAGCCGCGGTCGAAGCCGGCGCCACCACCATCAACATCCCCGACACAGTCGGCTACACGCTTCCCAGCGAATATCGGTCCTTGATCGAGGCCCTTTCCCGGGACGTGGAGGGGCTGGAGAACACGGTCGTGAGTGTGCACTGTCACGACGATCTCGGCCTCGCGGTGGCCAATTCTCTGGCCGCCCTGGAAGCGGGCGCCCGACAAGTCGAATGTACGATCAACGGGATCGGTGAGCGGGCGGGCAATGCCTCCCTCGAGGAAGTCGTCATGGCGCTCAGCGTTCGGAAGGATCTGACCCAGCACCACACGGACATCCAGACCACAGCCCTCTACAAGACCAGCCAGCTGCTGTCCCACATCACGGGCATCCACCCACAGCCCAACAAGGCGATCGTGGGGCGCAACGCCTTCTCCCACGAGGCCGGCATCCACCAGCACGGCATGCTGAAGGAGCGCATGACGTACGAGATCATGACTCCGGAGATGGTCGGCGCGCCCGGAACCCAACTGGTCTTGGGAAAACACTCCGGACGCCACGGTCTGCGCAACCGGTACCAGGAGCTCGGCTACGACTTGGAGGATGACGAGCTCGATCGGGCCTACAAGCTGTTCACTTTCGTCGCCGACCAGAAAAAGTCGATTCTCGACGAGGATCTCCTCGTCATTCTGCACCACGGGGCGATGAAAGACACACCCGAGTCATTCCGGCTCGTAGAACTGGACGTGAACTGCGGCGGCAAGTGGTCCACCGCTCGCGTCAAGGTGTCGCTCCGTGGCGGACCCCCGAGGGAGGCGTCCGGCAAGGGCGACGGGCCGATCGCCGCTGCCTTTTCAGCCATCGACGAATTGATCGACGCGACGGTGGAGGTCATAGACTTCGAGATCGTGGCCGCCACGCCGGGGCGCGATGCGATTGGCGAGGTCAACCTTCACGCTCGTATCGGCGGACGGACATTCGCCGGACGGGGCGCCTCGACCGACGTCGTTGACGCCGCCGCCCGCGCCTACGTCAACGCGCTCAATAAGGCTGAACAGGCCGAGGCTCTGGAGGGGATAGAGGTGGAGACAGAGAGTTCGCTGGGAGGTAGCTCGTGAAGTGGCAGATCGCCGTCCTCGGTGGAGATGGGGTCGGTCCCGAGGTCACGGAGGCATCTCTCGCGGTCCTGCGAGCGACGGCCGAGCGTTTCGGGCATGAGTTCACCGCCGACCTCCAGGACGTGGGGTTCGCCGCGTACGAGCGGAGCGGCCACCCTCTCCCGGAAGAGACACTCGCTGCTTGTCACAGCGCGGACGCCGTACTTCTCGGGGCGGTCGGGGATCCGCGCTCCGAGGGTGTACCCGTCAAGCTACGCCCCGAAGCCGCGCTTCTGGCCCTGCGCAAGGAGATGGGGTGCTACGCCAATCTCCGCCCGGTTCGGCTTCTGCCCGCACTGGCTGCGGCCTCTCCACTACGCCCGGAGATCGTAGCGGGCACGGACCTGGTCATCGTTCGCGAGTTGGCCGGCGGGCTCTACTACAGCGAGCCGCGAGGCCCGGTCGAGGACGGACGGGCCGCCGTGGACACCATGAAGTACCACCAGGACGAGGTGGCCCAAATCGCACGGATGGCCTTCGAAACGGCGCGGGGGCGTAGGAAGAGCGTGCTCTCGGTCGACAAGGCCAACGTGCTGCACAGTTCCCGACTTTGGCACCGGGTGGTCGACGAAATCGCCGAGGAATATCCGGACGTCGAGTGCAGGCACATGCTGGTCGATCGCGCGGCCATGGAACTCGTGCTGAACCCTTCGAGCTTCGACGTGATGCTGATGGCCAACCTGTTCGGTGACGTGCTGAGTGATGAAGCCGCCGCGGTCATCGGATCCATCGGCCTGCTGGCCTCCGCGAGCATCGGCAGCGGAGGCGGCATCTTCGAGCCGGTACACGGGTCCGCCCCAGACATCGCGGGAACCGGGACCGCCAACCCGCTCGCGATGATCCTCTCAGCGGCGCTGCTGCTGCGACACGTCTACTCGCTCGAAGCGGAGTCCACGGCGATCGAGAGCGCCGTGGGACAGGTGCTCGAAGACGGGCTTCGCACGAGGGACCTGGTTCAGGAGGGCGAGACCGCCGTAGGAACGGAAGAGATGGGGAGGGCCGTCGCGGCCGTGGTCTCGAGCACTGAGGCGAGCGCCGATGCCTAGAACCATGCTCGACAAGATCTGGAATGCACACGTGGTTCACAGCGAGGCCAACCGGCCGGACCTGCTGTACATCGACCTGCACCTCATCCACGAAGTGACTTCACCGCAAGCGTTCGAGGAGCTTCGGCTCGCCGGACGACGGGTGCGACGCCCCGAGATGTGCGTGGCGACGGTGGATCACAACGTGCCAACCTCCGACCGGTCGCTCCCGATCGTCGATGATCTCGCTCGGATGCAGATCCAGACACTACGCCAGAATGCCGAGGAGTTCGGCATCACGCTCTACGACATCGACAGTCCGCATCAGGGTATCGTTCACGTGATGGGACCCGAGATGGGATACACGCAACCCGGCATGACCATCGTCTGCGGGGACAGCCACACGTCCACCCACGGTGCCTTCGGAGCCCTCGCTTTCGGGATCGGCACATCCCAGGTGGAACACGTGTTGGCGACGCAGTGCCTGCCGATGTCCCGCCCGAAATCGATGGAGATCCGCGTGAACGGCGATCTCCCCCGGGGTGTCACGGCCAAGGACCTGATTCTGGCGATCATCAACCAGATCGGGGTGGGTGGGGGCACCGGACACGTCATCGAGTACACGGGAGAGGCGGTCCGCGCCTTTTCGATTGAAGGCCGCATGACCGTGTGCAACATGTCGATCGAGGCCGGTGCGCAGGCCGGCATGATCGCACCTGACGAAGAAACGGTGCGCTATCTGCGGGGCCGCCCGGAAGTCCCCCAGGGGAAAGCATTCGACGAGGCGGCTGCCCGATGGGCCGAGTTCCGAACCGACGCGGGAGCCGTTTTCGACGAGACCGTGGAGATCGACGCAACATCACTGGAGCCCTTCGTGACTTGGGGCACCAACCCGGGCATGTCGGTGGGCGTCACGGGTTCGGTACCCGACGCAGCACCGGGACAGTCCCCAGATGACCGGGAGGCCATGGAGCGGGCACTGGAATACATGGCGCTGGAGCCCGGGACACCCATCCAGGAGATCGCAATCGACCGCGTGTTCGTCGGGTCCTGCACGAATTCACGAATCGAGGACCTCCGGACCGCGGCGGGCGTCCTGGACGGCAAGCACGTGCACGAAAAGGTCAGGGCGATGGTCGTTCCGGGCTCCGCTGCCGTGAAGCGAGTGGCCGAGGAAGAGGGTTTGGACCAGGTCTTCCGAGACGCCGGATTCGATTGGCGTGAAGCGGGATGCTCGATGTGCCTAGGAATGAATCCGGACATCCTGGACCCCGGCGAACGCTGCGCCTCCACCTCGAACCGTAATTTCGAAGGACGGCAGGGTCGCGGAGGGCGGACACACCTGGTAAGCCCCGCCATGGCCGCCGCGGCCGCGGTGGCCGGACATTTCGTAGACATACGGGAGTGGGTATGACGATGGATCCGTTTATATCGCATACGGGCAGGGTGACCCCCTTGGACCGCGTGGACGTCGACACCGACCAGATCATCCCCAAACAGTTTCTGAAGCGCATCGAGCGGACTGGGTACGGACAGTTCCTCTTCCACGACTGGCGGAGGCTGGAAGACGGCTCCCCAGACCCCGATTTCACCCTCAACCGGCCCCAATATGAGGGAGGCACAGTTCTGGTCGCGGGGCGCAACTTCGGGTGCGGATCCTCTCGAGAGCACGCGCCGTGGGCTCTGTTGGACTACGGGTTTCGGACAGTCATCTCAACCGGCTACGCCGACATCTTCAAGAACAATTGCTTCCAGAACGGCCTGTTGCCCGCCGAACTCGACGAGACCGAGGTGGCGCACATCATGGCGGCCGCGCTCGCCGGAGACGGCTACGAGGTCACCGTGGACCTGGAGGCTCAAGAGGTCCGGGACGCAAGCGGCTGGAGTGCAAGCTTCTCGATCGACTCCTTTCGGCGTCACAGCTTGATGAACGGCCTGGACGACATCGGTCTTACGCTCACGCTCGAGAGTGAGATTCAGGCGTTCGAAGAAGCGAGGGGCAGTTAGGCCCGAAGGCTATTCCTCGATAGCTGCACGAGGAGCGCCGTAGTTCTGCCCAGGAAATGGGGCGATATGCAGGCTGAACCGGCCGGGTCGGATCAGTGTTTTCGGCGTTCGGTCTGCTTGGATCGATCCCAAAGCCAGTTGGGGCGCCATAAGGCGCGATGCCATCCGGAGCCGGCGTTTCGCAGGTACGCGAACTGGCTGCCTCACAGCAGGGACGATCGTATGAACTGAGTACTGCGCCCACCTCAGCAATCAATCCGCTAGCTCGTCGTAGCCCCCGTCGCCGCAGACGACACCAGCTTCGCGTACTTGGCCATCACGCCCGGCTCAATCCCCCGATCGATTGGGGTCCACTCCGCCGCCCGCCGGCCCAGCTCCTCATCCTCGACATCAACCGTAATCGTACGGTTTTCGATGTCGAGGGTGATCTCGTCTCCGTCACGCACCCCCGCGATGGGCCCGCCGTCGACCGCCTCGGGCGCGACGTGCCCAGCCATGAGGCCGTGGGTCGCACCAGAAAACCGTCCGTCCGTCAGCAGGCCGACAGACTCGCCGAGGCCCGCGCCGGAGAGGGCGGCCGTGACCGCCAGCATCTCGCGCATGCCCGGTCCCCCGCGCGGTCCTTCACAACGGATCACAACGACGTCGCCATCTTTGATCTCACCGTTCTGGACCGCTTCGAAAGCGGGCTCTTCGCCCTCGAACACACGGGCAGGACCCTTGTGAAACGTCCGCGCGGTTCCGGCGATCTTCAGAACGCAGCCATCCGGCGCGAGGTTGCCGTGGAGCACGACCAGGCCACCCTGCGGCTTGAGCGGATCGTCGAGGGTCCGGACGACCTCCTGGCCGGGCTCCTCAGTGGCGTCCTTCACTTCCTCGGCAAGTGTGCGGCCGGTCACGGTCGGGGTATCACCGTGGAGGAGCCCCGCTTCGAGAAGGCGTCGTAGGACCAACGCCACGCCTCCGGCCCGATGGAGGTCGGTGGCGACGAAACGCCCACCGGGCTTCAAGTCGGCAATAAGCGGTGTTCGGGCGCTGATCCCGTCGAAATCACGAATATCGAGTTCCACTCCGGCCTCGTGCGCCAGCGCCAGGAGGTGGAGAACGGAGTTGGTCGATCCTCCGGTCGCCACTGCGGCGGCGATCCCGTTCTCCAGGCTCTTTCTCGTAATGAGATCGCATGCCTTCAGCCCGGACTCGACCAACTCCACGACCAGCCGGCCACACGCCCGCGAGACGTCCGCCTTGGCGGGGTCGGTGGCCGGAACGGAGCCACTCCCCATCGGCGACACACCCATGGCCTCGAACACGGTGGCCATGGTGTTGGCCGTGAACTGGCCTCCGCAGGCACCCGCACCCGGACACGCGTCCCGCTCCAACGAAGTCAGCTCTTCCTCCGTGATGCGGCCTGCGGCAGCAGCACCGATGCCCTCGAAGACGTCCTGAATCGTGACGTCGTGGCCGTCGTGGCTCCCCGGTTGGATCGAGCCCCCATAAAGCATGAGAGACGGCCGATTGAGGCGGGCCATCGCCATCACGGTTCCCGGGATCGTCTTGTCACAGCCCGAAAGGGTCACCACGCCGTCGAAGAAGTACGCCCGGCCCACCAACTCGATCGAGTCGGCCACGACTTCCCGGCTCACGAGAGAGGCGGTCATCCCGGAGGTGCCCATCGTGATTCCGTCAGAGACGGCAATCGTGTTGAACTGAAGCGCCACGCCACCGGCCTCGCGAACGCCCTCTTTGACCCAGTCGCCGAGCTCTCGGAGATGGGCGTTACAGGGCGTGGTGTCGGTCCAAGTGTTGGCGATCCCGATCAGCGGGCGACCGAAGTCCTCGTCTTGGAGTCCAACGGCGCGGAGCATGGCACGGGCCGCCGCACGATCGCGTCCGAGAACGAGCTGATGGCTGATGAGCGGTAGTTTCAAAGGACGGCCCTCAATGGATCATGGTCAAAGGACCATCGCTCACAGGACCGCCTCGCCAGCGGGCTGATTGATCGGCTCGAGCCAGCCATAACGATCCGGACGTTCGCCGGTGGCGATTCCCAGGTACTCCTTCTGAAGCTTCTGTGTGATCGGACCGACCCCACCATCTCCGATCTCGATTCGATCGACGCTGCGTATGGGGGTGATCTCGGAGGCGGTCCCGGTGAAGAACAGCTCATCGGCCACATACAACATCTCCCTGGGGACGGATTGCTCGCGCGTCTGGATACTGAGGTTAGCAGCCAACTTCAGGACCGAGTCACGCGTGATTCCGTGCAACAATGTGCCGTTGAGCATTGGCGTGTAGAGGACGCCCCCCTCGACCAGGAACAGGTTCTGGCCGCTCCCCTCGCTTACGAGTCCATCGGTGCCGAGGCCGATCGCCTCCGCGTAACCGTTCGCCTCCGCCTCCAGCCGCATGAGCTGGCTGATCACGTAGTTCCCACCGGCTTTGGCGAGCGTCGGGTGGGTGTTGGGCGCCGGGCGGTTCCAATTCGAGACGCACACGTCCACGCCCTCTTGGAGAGCCCCCGTCCCGAGGTACTGGCCCCAGGGCCAACAAACGATGTACGTCTCGACCGGGCTCTTTCCGGGATGGAGCCCCAGCGCTCCCAGGCCCCGGACGGCTACCGGGCGAAGATATCCCTCCGCCAAGCCGTTTCGATTCACGACCTCCCGGCATGCCTCGGCGAGCCCACTTGCGCTCAGGCCGAGGTCCATCCGGTAAATCCGCGCAGAATTCACGAAGCGCCGCATGTGGTCGGAGAGCCGAAACGCGGCCGGTCCCGCTGGTGTGTTGTAGAACCGGATCCCCTCGAAGACGGACGAACCGTAGTGCACCACGTGGCTCATCACATGGAGTTGTGCGTCGTCCCACGGGATGATCTCACCGTCGCGCCAGATCCACTCCGTGCGTTCGGGAAGTTCGTTGGCCTTCCCCCTCCCTCCCTTGCTCACAGCCAGGACATGCGCGCGCGAAGCGCATCTCCCGTGGTTTCGAGGATGTGGCCGCGCTCGGCCTGCCGGCGGCGTTCGAAGTTCGGGGCTCCACAACGCGCTTCTTGGATCCACTTCTCCGCAAAGGCGCCGGATTGGATCTCGTCGAGAACCTCGCGCATGGCCGCTCGACTGGCATCTCCAATCACCCTTTGGCCGCTTTCGTAATCCCCCCACTCAGCGGTGTCACTGATCTCGGCCCGCATCCCCGAGAGGCCCTTCGCGTACGCCAGATCAATGATCAGCTTCATTTCGTGCAGGCACTCGAAGTAGGCGAGACGCGGATCGTACCCGGCGTCGACCAGCGTCTCGAATCCCGCCTTTACGAGTTCGCTGAGGCCACCGCACAACACCGCCTGCTCGCCGAAGAGATCCGTTTCGGTCTCCGCACCGAACGTCGTCTGAAGAACACCGGTACGCGTGGAACCGAGGCCCGCCGCGTACGCCAATGCGTAGTCGAGAGCCTTTCCGCTCGCGTCGTGATGCACTCCGACGAGCGCCGGGACGCCACGATCAGCCACGAACTCCCGCCGAACCATCGCCCCGGGCGACTTGGGGGCGATCAGAATCGTGTCGACACCCTCGGGTGGGTCGATCTCACCGTAGTGGATGTTGAAACCGTGGGCGAATACGAGAATGTCTCCGTCGGACAGATGGGGTTCGATCTCAGTGTGATAAACGGCGGCCTGCTTCGTATCCGGAATCAGGATCGAAATCACGTCGGCCCACGCTGCGGCGGCGACGACGGTCTTCACTTCAAGACCCTGTTCCCGAGCCGCCTCCGCCGACGGGCTACCCTCATAGAGTCCCACGACCACAGACACCCCACTGTCACGCAGATTCAGCGCGTGGGCGTGACCCTGACTCCCAAAGCCAATGATCGCAACCTGTCGGTCACTGAGAAGGGATGGGTCCGCGTCGGATGCCTCGAAAAACCGTGCTGCCTCCGCCTGTTCACTCATGTCGTCATCCTTATTCCCGCTCGGGTTTCAGCGTCAGTAGTGGTGTAATTTCCACTTGTAAAAGTCAGTAATTCTGTAAGATCTGCGGCCGCATGGCAAACGAGCATGGAGGTTCATCGCGGCGATCTTCAAGCGACCGGAACGTCGATCAACCAGAATCTTGGTTTAAAAGACCCGCATGCGGCTCTGTTCCCGCATAAACTGTTGGAGGTAATGGGGTCCGCCCGCTCCTGCCCCGGTGGAGGCACTCCCCTTCCACCCGCCGAACGGGTTGATGCCCGGCCACGCCCCCGCCGTCGCACCCGCCCGACGGTTCGCGTAGACGGTGCCCGCCTCGATCCCGTCGAAGAACCCCTGAATCTCCGAATCGTCCTCAGAGAATATACCCGCCGTCAATCCAAATTCCGTTTCGTTCGCAAGCTCCAGTGCCTGTTCGAGGCCGTCCACCTCGCCAATCACCGTGATCGGCAGAAAGAGCTCCGCATGGAACAACTCGTGATTGAGCGGTAAGCCGTCGATGACCGTCGGCTCCACGTAGAACCCGTGGTCGAACAGGCCCCCCGACAGACGCTCTCCACCTGTCAGCACGTGCCCACCGTCCTCCACGGCCTGAGCCACGGCCGCACGATACCGGTCGTATGCGGTCTCGCTGATCAGCGGTCCGAGCCACACGTCTTTGTCCAAGGGATTGCCGATACGGACGTTCCAGGTCTTCTCAACCAAGGCCTCGATGAACGCCTCACGGACGGGACCCTCCACGTATACCCGCGAGCACGCGGAGCATTTCTGTCCTTGGAGGCCGAAGGCGGAGGCCTTCACGCCGTCCGTAGCCTTGTCGAGATCGGCGGACCCCATGACGAGCGCGGGGTTCTTGCCGCCCATCTCCGCTAGAAAGGGTCGGGGCAGCGCGCGTTTCGCGTTCTCTCGCTCGAGCTCCATGCCCACTTGGTAGGAACCCGTGAACACCACCCCGTCTATGCCGGCACCCACCGCCAACTCCCTGGATACCGTGTCGTTCCCTCCGGTGACCAGATTGAACACACCCGGAGGCAGATCGCAGGCTGCGATGATTTCGGCCAGGCGAGTCACGGCGAAGGGGGTGATCGGCGAGGGCTTGGCTACCACGGTATTGCCCGTGACGAGCGCGGCGGCCACCGGACCCGCCGTCAACGCCATGGGAAAGTTAAACGGGGAAATCACAGCCCAGACACCGTACGGGCGGAGCACGCTCACACTCATCTGCTCATCACCGGACCCGTCCAAGGGCGTCACGAACCCGCGGTGCTCCTCCATACGGTCACAGTAGTAATCGATGAAATCGGAACACTCCTCGACCTCTCCAACGGACTCCAACCGATTCTTCCCGACCTCGTATCCCAGGATTACAGAGAGCTCCCAGCGATGCTCACGGATGGCCTCGGCGACGCCACGCATCCGAGCCACGCGCTGCTCCCAGGGTAGGAGACTCCACTCCGGAAGCGCCCGCCGCGCCTCGGCGACCGCACGTCGCACGTGCTGTGCCGTACCATTCTGGAATCGGCCCAGGATGATCCGATCGTCTATCGGACTCCGGTCTTCGAGCGGGTCATCGACCGCCACGCGATCTTGGCCGATGATCATGGGGTGTTCCGCCCCGAAGGACTCCGGGGCGCGTTCGATCGCTTCGTCGAGCGCCTCGTGGACCTCGTCGATTCCCTCTCCATTCAGGGTCGCATACGTAATCTTCGTCGCCGTCGTCTGGCCCATGATCGTGCTCTCCACTCCAAGTCGCGTCTGGATTTCATTGAATTTCGAAGAACCGGACCGCGAAGGGAACTGAGGCTTGATCCCGGGGGTGCACTGCGCTCGGTCGCAGGCCGCCGATCGAGGCTATATTCCTCGTGCCTGACGCGACTGGCGTTTCTAGATTCGAAACGTATTGTGTTGGCTGAGAGCCGGGGCCGGCCCGAAAACACGAGATCCTCAAAGGAGTTTTAAAAGGAGAGTTACATGGCGTCAGGCACCACCTTCCTACCGGTCCGCCGCGCTTTTGGACAAACCGCGCGGACCGATGCGTGGTGGATGCAGCCGGTGGCGGTGGGTACGGGTCTGCTCTTATTCTTTGGCTACCTGACCTGGGCGGCGTTTCAAGGCGAGTACTACACGTTCGGGAATTACCTTTCGCCAGCGTACTCGCCGGAGCTCTTCGGGGATACGCCCCACGCGCTGCTGGGACCCCAACCGACCTGGTGGCCGGCCTGGCTCCCATGGTCCCCGGCGTGGTTCATCCTCTGGGCGCCCGGGGGCTTTCGCGCAACCTGCTATTACTACCGCGGAGCGTACTACAAGGCGTGGTGGGCGGATCCACCCAACTGTTCGGTGGGGGAGCCCCGAAAGTCGTACCTCGGTGTCTGGTGGAAGCCCACCACTTGGAATGAGCGATCCTTCCCGCTCATCATGCAGAACATGCACCGCTATTTCCTTTACTTCGCGCTGATCTTCATCGTAATCCTCTCGTATGACGCGTGGCGGGCACTCTGGTTCATCGATCCCGCCACGAGCGAGGAGACGCTGGGTCTCGGCGTGGGCACGCTGGTCCTCACACTCAACGCCATCCTCCTCGGTGGCTATACGCTCGGATGCCACTCCCTGCGCCACCTGGTGGGCGGCGGACTGGATGTGCTCTCCGACAAGCCCGTTCGCCGGACGGCCCACGCCTGCGTCGGATGCCTCAACAAACGGCACATGCTCTGGGCATGGACAAGCCTGATCTGGGTCTGCTTCACGGACCTCTACGTACGGATGTTGTCCATGGGAATCTGGGTGGACTGGAGGATCTTTTGATGGAGTACGTGCGTCATGAGCACGACGTCCTGATCATCGGTTCCGGGGGTGCCGGCCTGCGAGCCGCCATCGAGGCCTCGGCGGCCGGCGCGTCAGTCGGTCTGGTCTGCAAGTCGCTGCTGGGTAAAGCCCACACCGTCATGGCGGAGGGCGGCATGGCCGCCGCCCTGGCCAACGTAGACGAGCGCGACGGGTGGGAGGTCCATTTCGCGGACACGATGCGCGGAGGGCAATACCTCAACAACTGGAGGATGGCGGAGCTCCACGCCAAAGAATCACCGGCACGAGTCCACGAACTCGAGGAGTGGGGCGCGGTTTTCGACCGGACGAAGGAGGGGAAGATCCTTCAGAGAAACTTCGGCGGTCACGCACACCCGCGGCTCGCCCACGTGGGCGACCGAACTGGTTTGGAAATGATCCGGACGCTCCAGGACCACGGTGTGCATCAGGGCTTCGAAGACTACCAAGAGTGCACCGTCACTCGACTCCTCAAGGACGGAGACCGCGTGATCGGTGCGTTCGCGTACGACCGGGAGAACGGCCAATTCAGAGTCTTCCAGGCCGGCGCCGTGATCCTGGCCACCGGCGGCCTCGGGCGCGCCTTCAAGATAACGTCCAACAGTTGGGAGTGCACCGGGGATGGACATTCGTTGGGGTACCAGGCCGGAGCGGAGCTGATCGACATGGAGTTCATCCAGTTCCACCCGACGGGCATGGTGTGGCCACCGAGTGTACGCGGTATCCTCGTCACCGAGGGCGTGAGAGGAGAGGGCGGCGCACTCAAGAATTCGGAAGGGCGCCGTTTCATGTTCGACGACATTCCGCCCCTCTACACGAACCAGACCGCGGATACGCCCGAAGAGGGATGGCGTTACGTGACGGGAGACCGCAACGCCCGCCGACCCGCGGAACTTCTCACGCGGGATCACGTGGCCCGCTGCATCGTCCGGGAGGTAAAGGAGGGCCGGGGCAGCCCGCACGGAGGTGTCTTTCTCGACATCGCTTGGATCAAGGAGAAAGTCCCCAACGGGGCCGAGCACATCAAGAGGAAGCTTCCCGCCATGTACCATCAGTTCAAGGAGTTGGCGGGCATCGACATCACGGAGGAGCCCATGGAGGTCGGGCCGACCACGCACTACGCCATGGGTGGCCTTCGCGTGGACGCCGACACGCAGATGTGCAACGTTCCCGGGCTGTTCGCCGCTGGAGAGTGCGCCGCGGGACTGCACGGCGCCAACCGCCTCGGCGGGAATTCCCTGTCCGACCTCATCGTCTTCGGGCAGCGCGCCGGGGAGTACGCCGCCGCCTACGCCAACGAGCACGGCCGCGGCACGCTGGAGCAAGCCGAAATCGACGACGCGCACAGGGACGCACTGGCCCCGCTGGAGCGCGAGGATCAGACCGACGGCGCCGGACCGTATGCCGTACAATTCGAATTACAGGACATGATGCAAGAAAAAGTGGGGATCGTACGGGAAGAGGGCATGCTCTCGGAAGCCGTGGAAGATATCGCCGCCCTCGCCCGCAGGGCCGAAGGTATCGGTGTCACTGGGGACCGCCATTTCAATCCGGGATGGCACACGGCCTTGGACCTGCGGCACCTCCTCAGCAACTCGGAAGCTTGCGCGCGCGCCGCGCTGGAGAGAAAGGAGAGCCGCGGGGCCCATTCCCGGGTCGACTTCCCCGACAAGGACAAGGAATGGGGCCGATTTATCGTCGTGCTCAAGCGCGACTCGGATGGACGTATGGAGGCGCGGCGAGACCCAATACCCCCTGTCCGTGACGACCTTCAGAGGATCATCGAGGAGCAGGGCTGATGGCGACCGCGACGTTCAAGATCTGGCGCGGCGACGCCAAGGCTGGGGAATTCAAGGAGTACACGACGGAGCTCACTGAGGGGATGGTCGTGCTGGATGCTATGCATAAGGTCCAGGCCGAGCAGGCGCACGACCTGGCCATCCGCTGGAATTGCAAGGCGGGCAAGTGCGGCTCATGCTCCGCTGAGGTCAACGGACAACCCGGGCTCATGTGTATGACGCGTATGGGTGACCTGGACACGGATCACCCGGTCACGGTCGAGCCCCTCAAGGCGTTCCCGCTCATGAAGGATCTCGTGACCGACGTCTCGTGGAACTACGAGATCAAGAAGCGCATCAAGCCCTTCAAGCCGCGCAAGCCTGACTTCGAGGACGGATCTTGGGAGATGCACCAGTCGGATGTCGACCGGGTCCAGGAGTTCAGAAAGTGCATCGAGTGCTACCTCTGCCAGGACGTGTGCCACGTCCTACGCGACCACCACATGCACGAGGAGTTCATCGGACCTCGATTCCTGGTCTACAACGCCGCGCTCGAAATGCACCCGCTGGATACTGAGGACCGGCGCGAAGATCTGAGAAAATCACAGGGCATCGGTCTATGCAACATCACGAAGTGTTGCACCAAGGTCTGCCCTGAGGGGATCACCATCACCGACAACGCGATCATCCCGCTGAAGGAGCGGGTGGTCGACCAAGCCTACGACCCACTGAAGAAGCTCGTCCAGCTCGTGACAGGGCGAGGGAAAGAGTGAACTACTTGACGTGTTGCAGGTCGAAGGCGCCAGCGGCGGCTACCCCGCCGAGGACGGGGCCGGCCCAATAGATCCACAGGTGGTCCCAGATTCCACCGCCCACGAGGGCATCGATGAGGATGGGGCCGGTTCCGACCGCCGGATTGAAGACGCCTCCCGACGTGGCTCCGACGGCGAAGGCGCCCGCCATGACGGTGAATCCGATGGCGAGACCATAGTAAGAGTTGCCGGCGGTCGCATCGTCGGTCGCTACATTCAGAATCACGAGCGACAAAGCGAAAGTGAACAGCGCCTCACACAGAAGAACCACGACGAGACCAGCCTCCGGGGCTGGCGCCGGAGCAAAGGTATCGCCCACGATGAGCATCACGGTCAGACTCGCCACAATCGCGCCGCTGAGTTGTGCGAGCACGTACGGGATCAGATCGCGAGCCTCCATCTTGCCGCGAATCAGAATCGCCACGCTCACGGCGGGGTTATAGTGCGCACCGGAGATATGTCCCCCCATGTACACCATCGCCATCAACACCGACCCGATGGCGAGAGGAGCCATGGGGGTACCATTCATTACCGTCAATCCGATCGTGAGGACCAGGAAAAAAGTCCCAACAAATTCGGTCACGTATCGACTCATGATGACTAATCTCCGATCTTGTCGTTTGACTCGCGACCGGATGATAGCATGAGCGTTTCTTCCACACGACCCTCTGCAGGACTGCACGTCCTGAAATTTGGGGGCACCTCACTCGGTAACTCCGACCGAGTGTGGGAGGTCGCGTCCATCGTCACGGCCCAATCCGAGAAGGGTCCAACAATCGCAGTCGTGTCGGCGTTGGGACATGTCACCGACGAATTGGTCGTGGCAGCGGAGTTGGCGAAAGCGGGAGACCGGCGTTACGCGGCCAAGCTGGAAGAGATCCGCGATCTCCATCTGGAGAGCGTCAAGGAACTCACCAGCCCCGAGGATCGGAGTGACGTTGCCAAGTCGGTCGACTCGATCCTGGCCGGCCTCGAGGAGCTTCTCCAAGGAGTCTCGCTCGTCAGGGAGTGCACTGCCCGCACTCAGGACGGCGTGTTGAGCGTCGGCGAGCGGCTCTCCACGATCCTCGTGGCGGCGGCCCTTCGCACTCGGGGCACGGACGCGGAAACCTGCGACACCACCCGTCTGATCCTGACCGACACCAACTTCGGCGCTGCTTCGGTGGATCTGGCGGCCACGCGCGAGCGTGTGGTACCGCACTTCGCACAGGCTTCCTCCCTTCAGGTCGTGACCGGCTTCATCGCGGGAACGGCCGCAGGCGAGACCACAACTCTGGGCCGAGGCGGGTCGGACTACACAGCTACTCTGCTCGGCGCGATCCTCGACGCGGAGGCGGTGGAGATCTGGACCGATGTGAACGGGGTCATGAGTGCCGATCCACGCATCGTGCAGGAGGCTTTCTCCCTGGAGAGCCTTAGCTACGACGAGCTCATGGAACTCTCCCATTGGGGCGCCAAGGTAATGCACCCGGCGGCCGTGCAGCCGGCTCGGGAGAAAGGGCTTAGAGTCCTCATCCGTAACACGCTGAATCGCGAGTTCGAGGGCACTGAAGTGAGTGAGGGCACCCCCACTGCGCAGGGATTCCCGGTCAGAGGCATCGCTTCGATCAACGACGTCTCCTTACTCCGTCTCGAAGGCACCGGCCTTCCGGGATCCACGGGTACCGCCGAGCGCCTGTTTGGCGCTCTGGCTCGACAGGGAATCAGCGTCATCCTGATCACTCAGGCATCGAGTGAGCGCTCCATCTGCTTCGCCGTTGAGCCCGGAAAGCTGGATCAAGCGGTCGCAGTAATCCATGACGCGTTCGCGTTGGAGCGCCAAGCCGGCCTCGTGGAGGACCTGGTGGTGGAGGAGCGCTGCTCGATTCTGGCGGCCGTGGGCGACGCCATGCGCGAGTCGCCGGGAATCGCGGGACGGATCTTCGACGTACTCGGACACCACCGCGTTAACGTGCGCGCCATCGCACAGGGCAGTTCAGAACTGAACATTTCCTTCGTCGTCACCCATGGGGATGAGGAGCGCGCGTTGCGGGCCATCCACCGCGCGCTGTTCCGGCCACCAGGCCGGAGTCTGTGGCTATACGTGACCGGAGTGGGGCGGGTCGGAGCCGCGCTGCTGGACCAGATCAAGTCGCAAACGGAGAGGCTGCGCGCGGGTGGGGTGGAAGTGGTCCTCGCCGGGCTTTCCCGAAGCAAGGGTGCCGTGCTCCAGCAGACGGGGCTGGCCCTGAGCGATTGGCGCGGCGCGAGTGAGGCGGAGTTGACCGCCGGCGCGGAGATGGTCGAGAGTGCGATTCGCTCCGATCACCCGTGCCGCGTCTTCGTCGACGCCACCGCAAGCTCGGAGGTGACCGAGGACTACGAGACCCTCCTCACAGCAGGGGTCGCGGTCGTGAGCGCTAACAAGCTCGCGTTTTCGAGCTCTATGGAGCGGTTCGAGACGCTCCACCGCCTCGGGGCACAGGGGATGGGCCTCTTCTTCGAGACCACCGTCGGAGCGGGCCTGCCGGTGCTCAAGACCATCGCGGACCTAGTGGCGACCGGAGATGAAATCGAGCGCGTCGAGGGGGTCCTTTCGGGAACGGTGGGATTCATCAGCGACCGCCTGATGGCCGGAACCTCCTTCAGCGAGGCCCTCAAAGAGGCCGATGACCTGGGCTTCACGGAACCGGATCCACGCGAGGATCTGGGCGGACGTGATGTGGCCCGGAAGCTCGTCATCCTTGGACGGATGGCAGGATTCTCCTTTGAGTTGGGCGATGTGCACATCGAGCCACTCCTGCCCGGCGAGGGATGGGCAGACATGACAGTGGACGAGTTCTGGAAGCGCCTCCCGGAGGTGGATGCGCACTTCGCGGAGTGCCGGGAACAAGCGATGGCAGGCGGCCAAGCCCTCCGCTATCTCGCGTCCGTCGACAACGGCCAGGCCTCGGTTCGGATGACGGAGGTCGCACCCCAGCATCCCTGCTGGAGCCTCTCCAACAGTGAGAACCTCGTGACCATCATCTCGACGCGCTACGCGAACACACCACTGGTCGTCCGAGGTCCCGGTGCGGGGCCCGACGTGACGGCCGCCGGGGTATTCGCGGACATCCTGAGAGCCCTGGCGGAGTCATGACGTCGAACACTGCGACGGCCCGTGCCTTCGCGCCGGCCACGGTCGGCAACATCATCTGTGGCTTCGATGTCTTCGGCCTCGCTTTGGGAGAGCCCGGAGACGAAGTGGAAGCCAGACTGCGAGATGAGCCGGGCGTCGTGATTTCCGCGGTGCACGGTGGGGGGGGTCGCCTGCCGACCGATCCGGCTCAGAACGTGGCCGGCCTCGCCACGCTCGCCGTCCTTTCAGAGGGTGGGATGGAGAACGTGGGCGTTGAGATCGAGGTCTGGAAGGGCTTGCCCATTTCGGGCGGGATGGGGGGCAGCGCCGCCAGTGCGGTGGCGGCCGTCGTCGCCGCGGACGCACTCCTCCAAACAGGCCTGTCGTCAGAAGCGCTGCTCCGTTGCGCCTCGGAGGGTGAGCGAGGCCCGAAAGGAGACACCCACCCGGACAACATCGCTCCGGCACTTCACGGCGGAATCGTCATGGTCCGGCCCGAGCAACCCGAGGTCGTCATTCCGCTCCCCGTCCCCGACGGTCTCGCCGTGGCGCTGGTCCATCCAGACCTGGAACTCGAGACGAGCAAGATGAGGGGCATCCTACCCGACGCGCTCCCACTGAGCCAAGCCGTGCGACAATGGGCCGACTGTTCGGCGTTCGTCGTGGGACTCTACGAAGAGGACTGGGATATGATCGCACGCGCACTCGTGGACCGCGTGGCGGAGCCGCATAGGAGTCGCTTCATTCCTGGGTTCGACGCCGTCCGTACGGCCGGCGTCGAGGCGGGCGCACTCGGCGCCGGACTATCTGGCTCGGGACCCTCAATGTTCGCGCTCTGCCGGACGTTGAGCGAGGCCCAATCCGTCGCTGTGGCCATGGCGGATGCTTTCGCGGGCGTGGGCCACGAGGGTGCCGATATCCACGTTTCCGAGGTAGCCAACACGAGTGCCCGCGTGATCGAAACTCCGTCGTGAAACTGGTCAGCACAGGCGGGAAAAGCCCAGCCGCCGACCTCCGCACCGCTCTCATTCAAGGACCCGCGCCGGACGGGGGGTTATACATGCCGGAGCGCATGGACCCGATCGACGCTTCGGTTCTGGCCAGGCTACGCGGGCAGTCCTTCTCGGTCGTCTCGCGAGTGGTGGCACGGCACCTCCTCGGCTCGACGATCCCCCCGGCTGATCTCGACCGCATCGTCGATGCTGCGTTGAATTTCGAAGTTCCTCTCGTCGCTTTGAGCGATGACCTGTACGTGCTCGAGCTCTTCCACGGACCGACCCTCGCGTTCAAGGATGTCGGCGCGCGTTTCATGGCGCAGTTCATGGGCTACTTGAACAGCGAGGACGACGCCCCGCTCACCATCCTGGCGGCCACATCGGGAGACACCGGAAGCGCGGTGGCCCAGGCGTTCTTCGGCGTACCGGGCATACGAACCGTGATCCTGTTCCCCAAGGATAAAGTCACCCCTCTCCAGGAACGGCAGTTCTCGACCCTTGGAGGCAACGTGCACGTGCTCGCGGTCGATGGCACGTTCGACGACTGTCAACGCTTGGTGAAGTCGGCTTTTTCGGACTCCACTCTCCGCGACGCCGTCCGCCTCAGTTCGGCGAATTCGATCAATATCGGCCGCCTGCTTCCGCAGATCTTCTACTACTTCCACGCTGCCGCGCAGTTGGGCACGGAGACGGCTCCTCTGTTTTCGGTCCCGTCCGGAAACTTTGGGAACTTGACGGCCGGGTTGATGGCCAAGAAGCTCGGTTTGGCGAGCCGAGGGTTCGTGGCGGTGACCAACGTGAACGACGTAGTGCCGGAGTATTTGCGGACCGGGGTGGTGCGCCCCCGCCCCGCCACTCCCACCATCTCAAACGCCATGGATGTCGGGAATCCGAGCAACCTTGCTCGCATTCTCGCCCTTTATGAGGGGGACGTCGATCGCCTCCGGAAAGACTTGATCGGAAGCGTTCATGATGACGATGGAACACGGGATTGCATCAGGCGGGTGTACCGGAGAACGGGCTACGTCCTGGATCCGCACTCCGCGGTGGGATACCTGGGCGTCGAGGCGGGGCGTCAAGCGTTCGGTGAGGGGCCCTGCGTGGTGCTCTGCACCGCCCATCCCGTGAAATTTCGAGAAGCCGTCGAGCCTGCAATCGGAAGCAGCGTGCCGGTTCCGGAGCGGCTGGCGTCCTGCCTCGAAGCCGAGCGTCACGTGACGCCGATTCCTCCTGAGATTTCCGCGCTTAGGGATGTCTTGCTCTAAAGGCCGTGCGAATGCAGGGCGGCCGATCTAGTCCGCGTCGAACTCGTCTTCACTCAACTGGAAGCCCTCGGCCAAGTCCGGTTGGTCATCGATGCCCATCACGCGCCGGGCGATGTATTCGCCCAAGACGGGACCCTGCTTGAAGGACTCCGCCGATCCGCCACCCGCCATCCACACGTTGTCGAAATCCGGGTGTTTGTCGATGATGAAATTTCGACTGACGCTCGACTCATAGTGGCAAGCTCGGGTCTCGTTGATCGGCTGATCCACGAGACCCGGGAAGTGGTCGGCTAGAACCTGCCTCGGCCGCGCGTGATATTCCTCGGGGATCCAACGGTCGCTCACGTCCGGATCCTCGGGCCCCCGCCCCCCTGTCCGTACGCGAAAGCCCCGGTGGTCACGTCCCAACGCGGGCCACCCCGTGACGCCCGGGAAGCCGTAGCTGGGAATGTTGGGGTACGAATAGCTGTTGTCTCCCGGGGGCACCGCGAAGTAGAACACGTGCCCCATGGAGATCCTCAAGCGTCTGCCCATGAGTTCCGGGAACACCTTGGGGAACCACGGTCCACACGCGAAGATGTACGTTGCGGCCGAAAGCCTCTCCCCTGGCGTCAGATTCAACTCGTTCAACTGTCTTCCATCCCGAGCACCCATCTCAGCGTTGGCAATCGTCACCTGCCCACCCTCTTTCCGGAACACCTCCGCCACACCCTCGATCGCCCGCCGGGCACGCACCACACCCGCCCCCGGCTCATAGAGCCCGACACCGACTCCCTCCGAGCCGATCACCGGCCACCGATATCGGATCTCTTCGGGTGTGAGGACCTCGTAAGGAACGCCCAGCGTATCCCAATCCGCTATCGTGTTCTCGAGATACGAGACCATCCGGTCCCGGACGATCAAGTCACCTGTATTGAAGAACAACTTGGGCAGGAGTTGCCGGCTCCACTCTTCGTCCCACAGGGTCCAGCGTTGGATCGCCTCGTTGGCCCAACGATTCCAGAGAAGCCCCGTCGACTGGCCGCCGTACGAGGACCGGACGCCGCGTGTCTCCCCACCTGACGTCGAGCGCGAATTGGCTGGTCCATACTGGTCGACGACAGTCACGTTGGCACCGAGCCGTGTGAGGTAGAAGGCCGTCCACATCCCGAAATTTCCGGCGCCAACGACGACGATGTCCGGCGCAACCTGCCCGGATCTGCGAGATCCGTCACTTATGGGCTGGGGCGAATGGATCTCACCGGCCGTGGGTGTGAACCCTGCGAGGCTAATCCCCGCGCCGGCGGTCGCCACCTTCAGGAACGCCCTTCGATCCACTCCCGGGTCAATTTTCTTCATGTAGTGACGCTCGGACGGGACCTCAGTCAGTGCGTGGACGTAGGAATGCTTACTGGCCGCCGCCGGCCGCAAACATATTCATCTCCATGAGCGCGTCCAATGACGTCGGCAATTCGGTGTCACCCGCCGGCAAATCATTCATCTGAAGAAAGTAGGCGATAATGTCGGCATAGGTCTGTTGCGGTAGACCACCCGGATTATCGTCGGGCATGGAGTAGAGGACGAATTCATAGATGTCCCCAACCGCCCGATTGGTCCAGCGTCGCACGAAGGAAGATCCCGTGAACTCAGAAGACGAATGACAGCTGACACAATTGTCACGGAAGAGTCCACTGCCACGGGTAGCCTGCGCGACCGTATAGAGGGCGCTCCCCGACGAAGCGTCTGGCGTCGCCGCAACCGGCGCCGGGGGGGGGGGAGCGCTCGCGGGCACTCCCTCCTGTGTGGAGGCACATCCTGCAACCAACAAAACAACTGCAGCACAACTGAGAATAGTTTTCATTGCGATCCCCTAGAGTGAATGCCCACACTTTGCAAAAACCTGCGGCATGTGGCAAGGGGGAATTGCGCAACCCTTCGAGGGCGACACATATCCAATCGGTGAGAGACTTGGCAGCCAACCGTACGTCGCGGCGCTTACGCCGTGAAGATGCGCGCTGGTGGCCCCGCAACAAACACGATCCCACTGAGGTATTGTTTCGAGACTTCGGGTAGGATGACATCGTCGATCGTGACGCCGTGGCATCATGCTGTAACTTTTGACGGGTGGCAACTGTGAGAAAATCGAGTGTGAAGTGGGTCTTTCTGGCCCTTGGACTTCTCGTGACAACTCCCCTCAACGGCCAAGGATACGGACAGTCCCTGGCCGTCGGAGACCGGGAGGTGATCGTTGGGGAGTCACTGAGTGAGGCGGCTCCCGGGTACGTCTACGTATATCGGAAGGATGCCGGGGGAGCCTGGGCCGAGGCCCAACGACTCGAAGCATCAAACGCTGCCGTCGGCGACCATTTCGGCAGAACCGTAACGCTCTCCGGAGACCAGCTCTTGGTCGGCTCGACCATTCTCCAGGCCATCTACGTGTTCGAGAAGGAAGGAGACGGCCTGTGGCGCGAAACACAGGTCCTGACGGTGAGTGACAACGTCGACGGAAATTTCATCGGCCGAATCTCCGCGGCGGACGGTGACCACTTCTTTACGGCTTCATGGGCTAACTCAGAGGGCCGAGGGGCGGTGTACGTTTTTGAACGGGACCCGGCCACGGGTCAGTGGGGTGAGACCGACAAGCTGATGGGGAGTGACGCTTTGCCAAATGACCTGTTCGGTATGTCGATCGCGGCGGAGGGTGACCTGGCTCTGATCGGTACCGCACAGCAGGCCAACGCGACCGGAGCCGTTTACGTGTTTAGACGTGACCCGGCCACCCAGGAGTGGTCAGAACAGGGCAAACTCACTGGGCCCGGCACCGGGCCCAACAGCCGTTTCGGCGCCTCCATAGGGCTCTATGACGGAGTTGCTCTGATTTCCGCCTCCACGCACGAGGCCGGCGTAGGTGTCGTATTCGAGTTCACCTTTGACGAATCTACGCAGGAGTGGCAGATCGGCTCTACCTTCAGGCCCTTCGATGGAGGAAATCCGGGCACACAGTTTGGGACAGCCATACACTTCGGATCGGAGGAGACATGGTTCGGCGCACCTGGTGCGGCCGACTTCGAGGGACGCGCCTATGTGTTGACTCGAAACCTTGCGGGGGACTGGGCCGGGGCAATCAAGCTCACCGGATCAGCGCTAGGACCGGGTGATCAGTTCGGTAGCACCGTGTCGACACAGGGCGACGTCGCCGCGGTGGGAGCCGTCGGAGACGACTTCGATCTCGGTTCGGTCCAGATCTTCGAGCGTCTAGGTGGCACGTGGTCGGAGGCCGCGAAAGTGTTCACTACGCCGCCCCCGGCCCTGGCCTCGATCACAGGAGGCCGAGTGGATTGCCAGAGCGGGGCCGCGGACTCATTCACCTGCAGCGACCTGGACATGCTGTCGTTCCTGTCGGTTGCTGACCTCGGCGGCGGACGCGGCGTCGAGGTGAACGACGTGTGGGGGTGGGCCGACCCCGACTCAGGACGAGAATATGCCCTCGTCGGGCGCTACGATGGCACCTCTTTCGTAGACGTCAGCGACCCCCTGAATCCGAGGTACTTGGGCAATCTTCCCCTGACGGATGGCTCCAGAGCGGACGTCTGGAGGGACATCAAGGTCTACAGAGACCATGCATTCATCGTGGCCGATGGCGCCGGTCCGCATGGGATGCAGATCTTCGACCTCACCAAGCTGAGGGACGTCAGAGGGGACCCGGTGACCTTCGAGGAGGACGCTCACTACAGCCAAATCGCAAGCGCTCACAACATCGTGATCAACGAGGAGACCGGCTTCGCCTACGCGGTCGGGGCAGGCGAGGGCGGTGAAACCTGCGGGGGCGGCCTTCACATGATCAACATCCAGAATCCGCAGACTCCACTCTTTGCAGGATGTTTTCAGGATATGGGTACAGGCCGTCAGGGTACGGGCTACAGCCACGACGCCCAGTGCGTCATCTACCATGGTCCCGACGCTGAGCATGAAGGTCAGGAGATTTGCTTCGGCTCCAATGAGACCGCGTTGAGTATCGCAGACGTTACGGACAAGGCCAATCCGGTCTCACTCGCCACGGCCACGTATCCCAATGTGGCATACGCCCATCAAGGCTGGCTCGATGAAGACCACCGCTACTTCTACATGAACGATGAGCTCGACGAGGTCGGAGGCAACGTCGACCGGACACGTACGTTAATCTGGGACATCACCGATCTGGACGATCCGATTCTGGCCAGGGAATACTTCGCTGACAACGCATCCTCGGACCACAATCTCTACATCCGGGGCAATCTAATGTACCAATCCAACTACGTGAGTGGGTTTCGCATCCTGGATATCTCGGATCGAGAAAATCCCGAGGTCGTGGGGTTCTTCGATACGGTCACCGGGGCTCCCGATGCGCCCGGATTCGATGGCTCGTGGAGCAATTACCCGTTTTTCAGGAGCGGGATCATCATCGTAAACAGTGGCAAGGAGGGGATGTTCATCCTGCGCGAGGGGGGGCGGCCGATCCTCTAGTAACCGTTCCGCAGCGCCAGCAGGCTCTGTAGGCACGCCCGGCGCACGAAAAACGCCGGAGGGGGGAGCACACGAAAGGGGTACTCGACACGGGTAGCGTCGTTCGCCTCAACTTCGGGCATCAGCGTGAACATCGACGCATCGGTCTGTTCAAACAGATGTGTCGACAACAGGATCTTCCAGTCGCCGCCTACGGGCTCGACGAGCATGACCTCGACGTCTTCGGCCTCGTGGTTTCTCAGACCTATCCGCTAGGTGCTCTCGAAGCGGTCAACTACCTTGTGGCGGACCACCGGGATGTAGCTGACAATCGGGAGGCTGTTGCCGAGACCAATCAAGCGAAATGATCCGCCAACCTTCCTGAGTGTGGAGCAGGGTAACAATATCTATACCACAGTGACTGAATTCCCCATCGGTGTAAAAATCGTACGGAGTCCAGACGGTCGCGATCGGCCCGCTTACCATAACTCTCGGATCGAACATACGCTCGACCATCGTAGATCCACTCGAGACAATTCGACCCCTTAGTCCTTCAACGGTCGAGGTGGATGAGGTAACTGTGCCATCCTCCTCAATGCCGTTGGACCTCATTGTCACATCTGGCATCATGACTTCAGATAACTTGTCTGCATCTCCACCCAGCGCATCGAAAACTCCCTGGACCGTCGCAAGAATCTCAGCACGCTGAAAATCGGTTGGAGCAAACGCGCTAAGATCATTGGAGGGCGCGAGGCCGACAGATGCTTCATCATCGTTATTGGCAGGCTGACATGCACCGAGGGCAGCAAGGAGCACCAGCATAATGGGGATTGGGGAAGGCATCGCAGTAGCTGACAGAAAAGATGGGGAACAGTGCCGGCGCATCTTGTGGCCTCCTAATCCAAGTGGGTACTGGGTGCGTCTAGGTAGCGCTAGGACAGTGCAAAAGACAGGACCCCTAACCATAGCACCGCCGACATCAGTTCTTTAGGTGGCCCGGTACTGTCAGCCCCTGTAGAATCATAATCCCTCTATACGATAAGCATTCTTCGGATTCGAAATAGTCCATCTAGCAGCGGTCACCGCCATGATGGTCCCTGCCAAAGCAAGTAATTTTCGTATTGTGGTCACCTCTGTGTAGAAATTCGGCCGGCATCGAATCCGGCCGAGCGTTTCCTGTCCTTCATAAGTGAGGACGTGCTAAGCCGTGGATCTTGCAAACACGTCAGCCGATGCTGGCGGCCAGCGGCTTCGTGAGGACGCACAAGCTTGTCTCGACGCAGCGATCGGGGCGGTGGATCCCACCCGCCTGGTCACGGAGGCGTTCGAACGGCATCCCGAAATCTTCGCAGGCGCCGATCCCGTCCACGTCGTGGCCGTGGGCAAGGCGGCGGCGACCATGGCGCGGGCGGCGTTGGAGAGTCTCGGATCGAGAGTCTCAGGCGGAGTGGTCATCGCCCCCCCCGATACGGAGATGGACGCACTGGGTAACCTCCACGCTTTTCATGGTGGCCACCCCGTCCCCACCGAGGGTAGCGAACTCGGTGCCCAAGCCATCGCCCAACTCGTCGACACGCTCAGCGAGGCTGACTCGTTACTTTGCCTCATTTCGGGCGGCGGCTCAGCGCTCATGACCCTCCCCCCATTCGGTGTTTCGCTCCACGATATCCGCGAAACGACGGACTGTCTGCTCCGGGCCGGGGTCACCATTGATGAACTCAATTGTGTGCGGAAGCATCTCGACGAGCTCAAGGGCGGCGGTCTGGCGAAGATCGCCGCGCCGGCCAGGGTAATGGGCTTGCTTCTGTCCGACGTACTGGGAGACCGCCCCGAGGTCATCGCTTCCGGACCGCTGTCGCCCGATCAGACGACGTTCGCCGATGCTCTGGCAGTCCTGGAGAGTCGCCATGTTCGAGATCGGATGCCCGCTCCCGTCCTCGAATATTTGGAATCTGGAGCACGGGGCGAGATCCCGGAGACACCGGGTCCCGACGCACCGTTTTTCGCCGACGTGGACGTCCGCATCGTGGGCAACAACCGGATGGCTAGTCACGCTGCGCTTCAAGAGGCTGTGCGTCGGGGATATCGGGCACGGCTCCTCACGACGGAACTGAGCGGCGAGGCAAAGGAGATCGGACGCATGCTCGCTGAGCGCGGCCTCGAGATCAAAAGCGGTGAGGGGCAGATCGCACCGCCGGCGTGCCTCATCGCATCCGGAGAAACGACCGTCGAAGTGCGTGGCACGGGTAGAGGAGGGCGCAATCAGGAGCTCGTACTGGGAGCCGCGCTCGCGCTGCAGGGTCGTGGACCACTACTGATCGCGTCGATGGGGACCGACGGCATCGATGGTGCGAGCCACGCCGCTGGGGCTTTCGCGGACCACGCGACCATCGCACGCGCGGGCGTACTCGGCCTGGACGCCGCAGCCGCGCTGACCGCCAATGACTCGACACCCTTCTTCGAAGCACTGGACGACCTAATCGTCACCGGTTCCACAGGTACGAACGTGATGGATGTTCAGGTCGTTCTGATCCCGGAGTAATTCAACGCCGACTCTCGAGCCGATTCTTCAAGGTCGATCCTTGCAGCATCGAACACCTCCTACCCATCTTGTCGCCTATGTCCTCTATTCGGAAACCTCCGCCGCCCTCGACCGCTGCACGTAGCGGGTCGATCCCACTCACCCGAAGTCAGGTGACCGCACTCATCGAGCGTGCGCGGCAAGAGGGGATATCGCGCCGCGACCTCATGAAGATCTTTACGGTCGGAGGTTTAGGCGCCGTGTTCGCCGCCTGTGAGCGACCACCGGCCACTTCCGGCTCAGGCACCGAGTTAGGCGTCGCCGACGTCCCCTGGGTGAAGGACCCGGGGCCCTTCATCCAGCATCCCACGAACCTCGAGACACGTCTCGAACTGCTCGACGGAGTGATCACCCCCAACGAGTTGTTCTTCGTCCGCAACCACGCGCCCACGCCCCGAATCGACGTTTCTGGGTATCGGCTCCGTGTCGAAGGCGACGCCACCGACGAAGCGGTCGAGCTCACGATGGATGACCTCCGTGCCCTGCCGGATCAGTCGGTGGTGGCGTACCTGGAGTGCGGGGGCAACTGGCGGAGCTTCTGGGGGTCGGTCGTGGGCCCGACGGCGGCCGGTGGTCAGTGGGGCACCGGTGGAATCAGCTGTGCGGAGTGGGGTGGGCCCACGCTCGCCTCGGTACTCGCACTGGCAGGAGTCCGCTCGAACGCCGTCGACGTCGACCTGATCGGACTCGACGAGGGCGGCTTCAGCCGGCCGATGCCCATCGCGCGCGCCCTCGATCCCACGACCCTCCTGGCTCACACGATGAACGGCGTGGATCTGCCACCCGATCACGGCTTTCCGCTCCGCAGCGTGGTCCCCGGCTGGGTGGGGAGCAGCAGCGTCAAATGGCTCGGTCGCATCGTCGTGACGTCCGAGAAGATCTGGTCGAGCAACAACTTGACGTCGTATGTGCTCATCGGTGAAGACTGGCCAGCCGAAGACTACTCGCCCGCCGACGGTGGGCCGATTACCACGGGTGTCGTGAAGAGCGCCCTGGCCCTCCCGCGGCCAGCCGAACTGTCACGAGGCTCCAACTCGATTTCGGGGTTCGCCTATTCCCCGAGCGGGCCTGTGCAACGCGTCAAATGGAGCGCAGACGGAGGCTCGACCTGGCAAGCGGCCCGCATACTAGACCCTGTGCTGCCTCATGCGTGGCAGCGCTTTGAGTTCGAGTGGGACGCGCCGGCCGGCAGTCACACGCTGCTCACCCGTGCCACCGACGCGGCCGGGCAGAGCCAGCCCGACCAGGTCGCCTACAACAGCAAGGGATACCTGCTGAACATCGTGCTCCCTCATCCGGTCACGGTGAGCTAGCGAAGCTGGGCGAGCTTCGACGCGCGGAGGGGACGTAGCCGATGTCCAGGCGTACCGGCATGACCTCAGTCAGGGGCGTGGCCTTGGTCAGAGGAGTGGCCTTGATCGCCGGCATAGGCCTGATCACTGCGATCGCCGTGATCATTCCGCGTCGGGCGCGCGAACGAAGAGTCCAGGAGCGCGCGATGGCCACAGAGCTCTATCAGATGCGTTGCGCAGCTTGTCACGAATTCGAGGGTGGGATCGGCTCGCCACTCTATCCCCGGGTTCTCGCTTCCTATGGGAGCGCCCAACGTCTCTTCAACTACGTGCGACTCGCGATGCCGTACGAGGCGCCGCGGAGTCTTTCAAACGAAGAGTATTGGCTGGCGGTGGGGCATCTCCTCCGGTCCCGCGGGTTGGTCGATGAGGACGCGGTCGTCAACGAGAGGACGGCGGAGGGGATCAGCCTCGACGGTGGGTCGAGCTGAAGGGCACGGTGGAAGCGAGACCGAGCGACGTAGCCATTATCGGCGGCGGCCCCGCAGGGGCCGCGGCGGCGAGTCTTCTCTCCGCCTGGGGACATTCGGTCACGGTATTCGCCCGCTCCGGCTCGGCATCCTCCAAGCTCGCCGAGTCGCTGCCACCGAGCACTCGCAAGGTTCTCGATCGGATCGGGGCATCGAGCGCGGTGGACGGTGCGGGGTTCGTGCGGAGCGCGGGCCACTCCGTCTGGTGGGGTGGCTCCGACTTACGGGTTGAAGAGTTTCCGGAAGGCGCCAGGGGGTACCAGGTGTTGCGGACCGAGCTAGATCGGGTGCTGCTCGACCTGGCAGAGGCCAAGGGTGCACACATCCGAGCGGAAACGACGATCCGCGGTGTGGAGCGCGAGTCGGACTTCTACCGACTCGACTGTGCGTCCAGCGAGGACGCCGCCCCGATCACGGCCCGGTGGGTCCTGGACTGCTCGGGACGCTCCGGCGTCGTGGCGCGCCGGGGCTTTCGGCAGCAGGACGACGGTCCACGCACGCTGGCGCTCGTGGGTATCTGGCGTAGGGAGGAGGGGTGGGACGTTCCCAACCCGACCCACACCCTGGTCGAGAGCTACACGGACGGATGGGCCTGGTCCGTCCCGGTCGACGACCACTCGCGCTATTTCACGCTGATGGTCGATCCCCACGTGACGGGCCTGGAACCGGGTAAGGAGATCGGCCCCATCTATCGCTCTGAGATGACCAAGACGGAGCGCTTCGCTGAGCTACTCGAAGGTGGCTCTCTCCAGGGCGACCCATGGGCGTGTAATGCTTCGATGTATTCTGCCCGTCGCTTTTCGGACGACCACATGCTGCTCGTGGGCGACGCGGCTTCTTTTCTAGATCCGGTTTCCTCTTTCGGCGTGAAGAAGGCCCTTACATCGGGCTGGCGTGCCGCGGTCGTCACCCATACGTGCCTGAGACGCCCCGAAATGGAGTCCGCATGCCTCGATTTCCACGAGGGCCGTGAGCGGCGTGTCTACGCCAGCTATGGCAAGCAATCGGCCGAGGTCTTCGGCATCGGCGGCAGAGAGCACCGTCACGCGTTCTGGACCGACCGTTCGGCCATGGACGAGTTCTATGATGAGCCGGACGAGGACGGCGAGTTGGACATCGAGCGTTTGAAGCGAGACCCCACCGTGCTCAACGCTTTCGACCGGCTCCGCCGGAATCCATCCATCGATCTACGGCCGGGAGCGACCCTGACCGTGATCGCACGGCCGACGATCATAGATGATGAGGTGGCCATGGAAGAGCGTCTCTCGACGCCCCTGGTCCCGGGAGGAGTTCGCTATCTCCGCGGGATCGACGTGAAGCGCGTCCTGGCAATAGCATCCGATCACACACAAGTGCCTGATCTGTTCGAAGCCTACTGCCGAACGGGCGATCCGGTGATCCTACCGGACTTCCTGGGCGCCCTCTCGGTCATGATCTCCCGTGGAATCCTGGAAGAGAACTGACGGGGATGCTCGCGGAGAAACGGGCTCACTCGCAGAAAATCCGAAAGGGGCGTATTCTATGCCTCGACGTAGCCTCAAGATTTCTTGGGTCCGTCCGAGTCACACACAACGGCGGTATTCCGCATATGAACAGATGCACTTGGTCGTGGATCGCCCCTGTCCATGGCCTCCTTCTCGGCTTAGCGCTGCTCCTGTACCCCGCGAGCGCTCGGAGCCAGTCCGCGTCCGGCGCAGAAAGCGAGGGATCTCCCATCGAGAACGATCTCGTCATCGACAACTGCTCCTCCTGCCACACGCGGGACGACTCCGGCCGAATGACCCGCCTGTCCTACTTAAGGAAGACGCCGGAGGGGTGGCAGACGTCGATCCGGAGAATGGTCGCTCTGAACGGCATCGACATCGATCCGGCGTCTGCCCGGGAGATAGTCCGGTATCTCTCCAACGAACACGGCATTGCGCCTGAGGAGTTGCGGCCGGGGCTCTTCGAGGTCGAACGCCGACTCATCGATTTCGATTACGAAGCGGACGACGACACTGAGACGACGTGCACGCAGTGCCATTCCATGGGGCGCGTCATCACCCAACGCCGGACGAGCGAGGAGTGGGGTCTCCTCATGGCCATGCATCGCGGATATTACCCTGTCTCGGATTTCCAGGCCTTTCGATACATGGGTCCCGCCCCCGGCAGCCCCGGAGCCCCGAGTGACACGCGCCACCCCATGGACAAGGCGATCGAACACTTGTCCCAGGCGTTCCCACTCGAGACGCCCGAGTGGAGCGATTGGTCGGCGACCATGCAGCCGGCGCAGGTCGCGGGAACGTGGGCCGTGTCAGCGGTTCAGCCCGGCTACGGCCGCATCTTCGGGCAACTGACCATCGAACCCGTCGCCGGCACCAACGATGAGTTCACGACGTCCGCCACCCTGACCTATGCGCGCTCCGGCGAAGTCGTTTCCCGCAGAGGGAGTTCGATCGTGTACACGGGCTATCAGTGGCGCGGCAGTTCGGTTCGGTCAAATGGGCAAGAGCCATTGCGAGAGGTTCTCTTTGTGGAGCGGGATTGGCAGCAGATCTCGGGGCGCTGGTTTACTGGGGACTACGACGAGTTGGGCTTCGACGCCCATCTCTACCGAGTCGGTAACGACCCGATGATTCTCGGGATGGAGCCCAGGGCGTTGAAAGCCGGAACTGAGGGACAGGAGGTGCGAATCTTCGGCGCCAACCTACCCCAGGGCGTCCTCACACCCGAGGCCGTGGATCTGGGGCCCGGAGTCACCGTACAACGAGTTGTGCGGTCCGAGGGAGATTTGGCTACGGTCATCGTCGACGTCGACGATGACGCATCTGTGGGGCCACGAGACATTTCCGTTTCCGGAGCCCGCCGTCCGGAGAGCGGATTCGTCTATGACCAGATCCACTCCATCCGAGTGAACCCGGAGTGGGGGATGGCGCGCGTGGGTGGCGCCCGTATGCCGAAGGGCTTCACCCAGTTCGAGGCGCGCGCCTACCATCAGGGCACGGACGGAAGGACGGGGACGGGCGATGACGTGGATCTCGGCGTTGTAGACGCCACCTGGAGCCTGGAAGAATACTCGGCCACCTTCGACGACGACGACATCGAGTTCGTCGGTAGAATCGACGCGCGCAGCGGATTCTTCACACCCGCTCCGGACGGCCCCAATCCCGAGCGGAGTGGAAATCGAAACAACATTGGCGACGTGTGGGTCGTAGCGGGTTTCACACCGCCCGGGGGGCAAGCCGATCGTCCGCTCAGAGCTCGGGCGCACCTCATCGTTACGGTGCCCCTCTACATGCGCTGGGACCCGTGGGGAGATATCCCGTGAGCGCCCTGGGCTTAAGGGAGTTCCACCCCTTCGAGGCCAGCGGGCAGCACTTCTTGTACATGGTTCCCAGCGCCGGCGTGTTCCATGTCGACACGCCCTCATGGAACGTGTTGAGGACGTTGGATGGACAGCCCATGGCCCCCGAAGAACTCACGGAGGCCCTGGCGGACCGCCATCCGGCCAACGAAGTGGCGGACGCCATCCAGGAGCTGCTGGGGATCCATGCCATCGGAGACGTCCACCTGCCTCCTACGAAGTCCCTACCGGTGATTCCGCCGCAGGATTTTCCACTCACCACGATGGTCCTCAACGTCACCAACAAGTGCAACTTGGCCTGCACCTACTGCTACGAATACGGCGAAGACAAAATCGTCGACACGGACTTCGGCGAGAAGCCGAAATTCATGAGCGAAGAGACGGCCCGCGAGTCCGTCGACTTCATGTTCGAGGAGGCGGGCACCAACCGGGTCGCCAATCTCACGTTCTTCGGCGGTGAGACGCTGCTCAACTTCAAGGTGCTGAAAAAGACCCTCGTCTATGCTCGCGAGAGGGCGGTCATCCTGGGGAAAGAGGTCCAGTTCAGCCTCACGACCAACGCCACGTTGTTACGCCCAGAAGTCATCGAGTGGCTCGTCGACAACGAAGTAGGTGTGACGATTTCCATCGACGGGCCCAAGGAATCGCAGGACGAATTCCGCGTCTTCAAGAACGGGATGGGCAGCTACGACGTGGTCCAGCCGAAGATCAGGGAGCTCTTGAAGCGCCACAACACCCGCCCCGTCGGCGCCCGGGTGACGTTGACCAAGCAAAATCTGGACGTGATGAAGATCTTCCGGCACCTCACCGACGACATGGGATTCTGGTCGGTGGGTTTCGCGCCTGTGACGACCGCGAACGGTCGGGACTACGCCATTGAGGGGGATGAGTACAACGACATGTTGGCGCAGTTCGAAGAACTCGCCGAGGAGTTCAAGGAGGCGGCTCTCGAAAATCGCCACCATGGATTCTCCAACCTGAATGAAACCCTCGAAGAGATCCACAAGGGGATGAGCAAGGCCTTTCCGTGCGGTGCCGGGCTAGGCCTCGTGGGTGTGGCGACGGACGGCGATGTGGCGCTGTGCCATCGTTTCGCCGGCTCGGACGAGCACAAGATCGGATCGGTACAGAGTGGGGTGGACCGGGAAAAGCAGTCGCGGTTCCTGGAAACGCACCACATTGCGCACAAAACAGACTGCCACACCTGCTGGGCTCGCCCACTTTGCGCCGGAGGGTGCTACCACGAAGCCCACACACGGTATGGCACCACGGCACAGCCGAACCTCCACTACTGCGATTGGGTTCGCAGTTGGACGGATACATGCCTGCGGGTCTACGGTGAGATTGCGACCCACAATCCGGACTTTTTGAGGCAATACGACAGGGTGGCCCCCATACCCGCCTGAAGGAGAAGCGACGTGAAACACATCAAGGCGATCAATCAGAAGGCCGTGCGCATCGAAGAATACGGGCGGAGCGAGCCGGGGACGGGTACGGCGGGAGGCCCGGGCGGGGACGACGTCGTTGCGCTCGAAACCCGCGATTCGGGACCTCATATCCCCCTGGGATGCTCTCTCGTGTTCTCTCCCGGGTGGGAAGTGGACTCGAGTGGCGGCACCGCCGGCCTATGCGCACCGGTCGAACGCGATCTCTTCGATTGCCACAACGGCTGTTTCTGGCCGGTCCAGGTTCCGGATCATCTCAATCACGCCGCAGATTGGACGTCCACCTGTGCGACTGCGCAGCAGGATTGGCGGAAAATAGACTTGATCTTCCCATGAGGATTTCCGCCCTGTTGGGCTCTTCGGCCTCGTTGCTGCTTTCGGCCTCGTTGCTGTTTTCGACTCCGGCCCCGTTGGCGGCGCAGGGCGCGTCGGCCACGGTCTCCGGAGGCAACGGAACGATTTACGCGAGCACCTACAGCGACCTGATTACAGTCATCGACGAACGCAACTTCGAGGTCGTCGGACAGATCCAGACACAGAATGGAATCCCGGGTCGGTTCGTGCTATCGGCCGACCGCGAGCGTCTCTACGTGTCGGATGCGACCGGCTATTACATCGAGGCCCTCGATCTCGCCCGACGCCGGTCCATCGACTCCTTCACGATCGGCAGCGGGAACGAGCGGTTCAGGATCATGAGTTTCGCTGTCGATCCACAAGAAACGTACGCATTGATTCTCGGAAAGACCCGGATCGAGCACATCGACCGGTTCGAGGTCGGGCCCGCGACCCTCATCCGCTACGACCTACGGAATCACGAGGTCATGGACACGATTCCCTGGCCCGGTGGCCACGAGCGCGAACGTGCCAACTTCATGTTCTCGCCCGACGGGGGTCTCGTGTATTTCTCGGCGGAGGACATCATCGTCTTGGAGTCCGAGAACTTTACGGAGGTCGACCGCTGGGAGGTCTCGCAAGAACTTGAGCCGGGACTGGGGCAGGTGAGGCCCGGACTCACCGAAAGCTACTACGAGGAACCCGGGTTCTTTACGGGACTCGTGCGAATCACTGACCCGATCAACAACCGCCGCATGATGGGCATCGCGCGGGTCGACTTGGCTGAGCGAGATCTGGACTTCTATACGCTTGGACCGAGCGAGCCGGTCGGCCGCTTTGCTCTGGCCCCCGGGGGGAGGAAGGCGTGGGCCCTATACTCCGAGGTCGGTCACTACGAGTTCTGGGCCATCGATCTGGAGCAGCGCCGCGTCACGCACCGGGAGGTTTTCGATGGCCGGCCCCGCATGGGGCTCATCGCCAGCACCAACGGGGAACTGCTGTACATCCACGTAGCCGGCAATACCATCGACGTCTACGATTCGGAGACGTACGAGCACCTCAAGACGGTGGACGTCGGAGGCGACATGAGGGGCTTCCTCCTGCTTCCAGCCCCCGATGCGCCATAGGCACGGTAGGCCGGACAGACCCTAGGGCAGACTTGTTCGGCTCTCGGCATTGGACCGTGGTCGGATACGGGGCACGCGTATGAGTCCGGGATCCTCCGACTTGGCTCGCATCTTCGCCTACGTCGCGCCGTACTGGCGCCGCCTCGTGCTCGTCGTGGCTCTGAGCCTGATCGGGACCGTCCTTTCTCTTTTCATCCCCTATCTCTCGAAACTCCTCGTGGATGTGGCGCTTCTGGGGCGTGATTTGAGTGCGCTCGTCCGCATCGTGGGCGCCTTCGCTGCCATCACCGTGTTGTCCTTCATCATGAACGTCACGAGTGGCATGCGGTACACGCGGGTGTCCGCGGACATTCTCTTCGACATGCGCCGCAAACTGTACGAACATCTCCAGACTCTCTCGCCGAGGTTCTATGCGAGGACTCCGCTGGGTGAGATCATCTCCCGAATCAACAGCGACATCGGCGAGATTCAGCGGATCGCCTCGGAAACGGCCCTCGCGTGGATCGGCAACGTCCTCTACTTGGTGGGAACGGTTGCCATGTTGCTATGGCTCGACGCGCGCCTGTTCCTGGTCAGCCTGCTCATGGTCCCCCCGAGCCTGTGGGCGCTCGTGCGTTATCGGCGAAAGCTGGAGGTCAGCGTCGGAACGCTCCGCCAGAGCAGCGCCGACATCGGTACGTTTCTCATCGAGACGATTCAGGGAATGAAGTTGGTCGTGTCCTCTAACGCGCAGTCGCGCGAAGTCGATCAGTTCGGCGCCAGAAACGGCACGTTCGTCGACGCGCTGATGTCGATGCGCTGGCTTTCCTATCTGGCCGGCGGCTTCCCGGGTCTGATCCTCTCGGCAGGTACGGCCATTGTGTTTCTCTACGGAGGCTCACGGGTGATCGCCGATACGATCACACTGGGCACCTTCGTCGCTTTCATGGCCTACCAGATGCGGCTCCTTTCTCCGGTCCAGGGATTGATGAACCTGTGGGCCAATTTCGCGACCGCAAAGGTATCGCTCCGTCGCGTGCATGAGATCCTCGATACCGAACCCGAGGTCAGGGAGCGGGAACAACCAATCCGTCTCACCTCCGTTCGCGGCGACTTGTCTTTCGAGGGGGTTTCCTTCTCTTTCGAGCGAGGGGGACCCGTTCTCGACGCGGTGTCTTTCCAAGTGGAGCGGGGGGACGTTCTTGCGATCGTGGGGCCGAGCGGAAGCGGGAAATCCACGGTGGCCGATCTTCTCGCGCGGCACTTCGATCCAGATGATGGCAGCATCCGCTTAGACGGACACGACTTGCGGGATGTCTCGTTGAGCGACGTCCGCAAGCATATCGCTTCAGTGGACCAGGATGCGTTCGTGTTCAACGCCTCCATCGCGGAGAACATTCGGTATGCCGATCCCTCGGCCCCTCCGCAAGCGGTGGCGGAAGCCGCCGTGTCCGCCGGTTTGGAGGACTTCCTGGAGGGCCTTCCCGACGGATTGGACACCCCTGTCGGCGAGCGCGGGCTCGCCGTCTCTGCGGGGGAACGCCAACGCATCTCCGTCGCCCGAGCCCTCCTGGCGGACCCTGAGGTCTTGGTCTTGGACGAAGCCACTGCCGCATTGGATCCGCTTGCTCAAGAGCGCGTGATCGAGGGGTACGAAGCTGTGATGCGGAATCGCACGACCATCCTCATCACGCACCGCCTGGAACTCGCCCGGCGCGCGGACCGAGTCTTGGTGATCTCCGGCGCCCGCGTCGTCGAGGACGGATCGCCGGCCGAGTTGATTCGGGCCCGGGGAGCATTCTATCGACTCTTTCGCCGAGACCTCGAGGCGTCGGGAGTCGAGCAAGCTAAGGCACAAGCTTGACCGGCGTGTCCGCCCCGCCTCCCGTCGGGCATCAGGTCGGGCCGGACCATCCGTCGATTCGTGACCGCTCAGGACACGGCATCACCGTCGCCGTAATCGATAGCGGTGTGCACGCGGAGCATCCCCATGTGGGTGTTGTCGCCGGGGGCATCGCGATCGAGCCAGACGGTGAACAGCACACCGACTACGCCGACCGACTCGGCCACGGGACGGCCGTAACCGCTGCGATTCGCGACAAGGCCCCGGACATCGACATCCAGGTGGTCAAGGTGTTCCGACGAACGCTTTCCACGTCGACCGGCGTCTTGGTGAAGGCGATCGACTGGTCGGTCGGTCAGGGAGCACGCCTCATCAACCTGAGCCTCGGCACCGTCAGGTCCGAGAACGAGCTGATCCTCTGGGCCTCGGTCCAGCGCGCCGTGGAGCAGGGGGCCCTGATCGTGTCTCCCCTGGAGCACGAGGGACGGATCTGGCTTCCGGGGAGCCTGGAAGGAGTCGCCGGAGCGATCCTGGACTGGGGATGCCCGCGGGACCAGATCCGGGTGGAGTCCGGACCGGCCGGTGAAGGCGTTTTCGTCGCGTCTGGTTTGCCCCGGCCCATTCCCGGTGTTTCCACGGAGAACAACCTCAAGGGCGTGAGTTTCGCAGCTGCGAACGTAACCGGAATCCTGGCATGTCTCCTCGAAGGCCGCCCCGAGATCCAATCACTCGGGGACGTTTGGCCTCTGCTCCATGACCCGGGATGACTCGGCTGAGGGACCTCCTGTTGACCGCTTGGGCCGTGCCTCTCACGTTATCCCGAACCGTCAGAGGGTTGTCGGTCGTCCCAGTTCGCGCGCCAGTTCGCTCATGCGACGTTCTCATCTCGTCGGGCAGGCCATGATCAGTCTCACCGAGAATTCACAGAGGCGCCTCCTCCGGTCCGTCGTGGAGCCGCCGACCACGCTGGCATGCGTGGTCGGGCTGTGCCTCGCCCTCGGACCCTCCGCGGTCGAGTCGCAGAGACGGCCCGCTCCCCCAGCCGAGTGGGATCAGGCGGCGGCCGCCGACTACTTGGACGGACGACAAGCCTGGTGGAGGACTTGGCCCAACGCCGCCCGCGACCACGAGACGTCCTGCGTCTCGTGTCATACGGCGCTGCCGTACGCGCTGGCCCGTTCCGCGCTACGCGCACCGCTAGGGGAAACCGGCCCGACCATTCCCGAGGCAGACCTGCTGGCTGACGTCAGCAAACGAGTGGCGTTGTGGAACGAGGTGGACCCGTACTACCCGGATCAGACGGTGGGCCTCCCCAAAACCAGCGAGTCGAGGGGGACCGAAGCCATCCTGAATGCGCTCATCCTATCCAGCCGTGACGCCCGAGAGGGACAGTTGACCAACGAAACACGACAGGCGTTCGAGAACCTGTGGAAGCTTCAGTTCACCCGAGGAGAGGGGACCGGTGCTTGGGCTTGGCTGTACTTCGGACTGGCCCCTTGGGAATCGGAAGGGGCGGCCTACTTCGGAGCTGCATTCGCGGCCGTTGCAGTCGGAGTGGCACCGAACGACTACGCGAATTCGACGGAAATCCAGGATCGAGTGGCGTCGCTCAGGGCGTATCTCCAGCAGGGTTTGGAAAGCCGCCGGGCACTGGACCGCGTCATGCTGCTTTGGGCTGCCAGCGAACTCTCGGATCTTCTGACATCGGATCAAAACCAGTCCCTCATCCGTGACGTCATGCGCCTGCAGAACACCGATGGAGGCTGGAGTCTCACTTCCCTCGGGCAGTGGGAGGGGCGGGATGGATTCGCTCCCGGTCCCGGGAGCGATGGATACGCCACCGGTTTGATCACGTTCGCTCTGCAAAAAGCCGGCGTGTCACGCGACCAAGATAATCTAAGCAGAGCCCTCGCCTGGTTGGTGCAGAACCAGGATCCGACCGGCCAGTGGCCCGCCGCCTCACTCAACAGAGAGCGAGATCCAGCATCCGACAGGGGGCGCTTCATGTCCGATGCGGCCACGGCGTTCGCCGTCCTGGCGCTGACGCAGGCCGATTCGTCGAATGAGTGATCGACCCTGACCCGAGTGGTGTGACAGAGCGGAGAGAGCGGAGGTGAACGTGTTGTCACCAGGAACAGATCGTCCTGCGAGAGCGTCCCTGCTCCACTTCTTTTCGCGCATCTCATGCATTTCATGCGTCTCATGCGTCACGATACTAGCGGTGATTGCATGTGCCGGAGCGGATTCCGGCGTTCTGAGTGAGAGCATCGAAGCCAATCACTTCGTGCCCTCGCGCCCAGGGACGGTGAGCTGGGGCTGGTATCCCATCGACAAGGAGGCCGTGCTCCGGATCCAGTCCGGAGAGACTGTTCGCATCAACACGCTGACTCACGCCGGGGCCACCCAGCGAGCCGAGCCGGTCGAATACCTGACGGGACTCGATATACCGCGAGAGCAGATCCTTCAGGACGTGCTCGATTTCTGGGCGTCGAGGGACGGGCGACCGCGAGATGGGCGGAGCGGCCACGTCATCACCGGGCCGATCTATGTCGAGGGGGCCGAGCCGGGCGACATGCTCGAGGTGCAGATCCTCGAGGTCGAGACGCGCGTCCCCTGGGGGATCAACAACACGAGTTCCGGCGGGGGCGTGTTTTCGACCGGCTATCCCGGAGTCGACGCCGAGGATCCGCTGCTGGACATCCCACCGGGAACGCTGCACGTGATTCGCACCGGCATGGTGGACGGCCGCGAGGTCGCGCTCTTTTCGCCGAACATCCAGGTGCCGCTGGCGCCCTTCATGGGCATCCTGGCGGTCGCGCCCGATCCCGTTGTGGGCGAGCCGGGTGTGACCGTGGCCGGCGTCCAGAGCTCGAGGCCCCCGGGAGCGTACGGCGGCAACATGGACGTGAAGGACCTCAAGGCCGGCACCACTCTCTACCTCCCGGTCTTCCACCCTGGAGCACTCTTCTACACGGGCGACCCGCACGGCGCCCAGGGCGACGGTGAGGTGAGTGGAACCGCGATCGAGCAGTCGCTCACCGGTGTTTTTCGCTTCGTCGTGCACAAGGGCGTCACGATATCGGGCCCACGTGCCGAGACCGATACGCACTACATGATCATGGGGATCGACCTCGATCTCGACCGCGCCACTCGGCACGCCACCTGGGAGGTCGTCGATTTCCTGGTGAAGGAGAAGGGGCTTACGCCCGCCAAGGCGCTTTCCCTCGCGAGCATCGCCGTGGATTTCCGGGTGAGCGAGGTGGTCGACCTCACCCAGGTGGTCACGGGCTATATCCCGAAGGAGATCTTCCTGCCGTGATTCGTTGGCTCCTCCTTGTCGGTCTTTGTTTTCAGAGTCTCCCGGCGGTCGTCGCGGCTCAGTCTGCGGAGATGGAGCAGGGCAAGCGACTCTTTGAAAGCCAGTGCGGAAGCTGCCACGGGCCTCTCGGAAACGGCGGCAGGGGCGCCAACTTGGCACAGCCACAGCTCCGCCGCGCGACGGATGATCAAGCGCTCCGCAACATCATTCGACGGGGGATTCCCGGTACTGAGATGCCGAGTTCGTTTCTCACGCCCACCCAGGTCTCCAGTATCGCCGGGTATGTGAAGACGCTGGGTCGTGTTCAGTCCGAGGCCGTCCCCGGGAACGCGATCCGCGGTCAAGAGACCTACGCCTCGCTCGATTGCGTGGCGTGCCACACGCTGGGGGGCGAGGGCGGTATCCTCGGCCCCATCCTCGATGACATCGGGGCGCGCCGGAGCGCGGCCCACTTGCGGCAGGCGCTCATCGAGCCCGAGGCCTCTGTGCCCAGCGGCTTTCTCCAGCTCCGGGTCGTCACAAACGACGGCCGCGCCCTGACCGGTGTCCGGGTCAATGAAGACGGGTTCTCGGTCCAGTTCAGGGATTTTGCGGGGGAGCTTCACTCGTTCTGGAAAGACGAGATCGACAGCCTCGACAAGCAGTGGCAGCGCTCGCCGATGGTGAGCTACGAAGCGATATTGACCGCTGGCCAGACCGATGACCTGGTCGCCTATTTGGTGTCGCTCAGAGGATCCTGATGAAAACACGCGTGCTCCTACTCGTGACGGCGGCGTGTTGTAGCGCCCGGCCCCAGCCCGCGGCGGCCCAAGTTTCCTACGAGCGGATCCTGGACGCGGCGTCCGAGCCCGAAAGCTGGCTGACTTACTCCGGCACGTACGGAGCACAGCGCTACTCGACGCTGGACCAGATCGACAGGGACAACGTGGATCGACTTCAGGCGGATTGGATCTACCAGACCCGATCCCTTCAGAAGTTCGAAGTGTCGCCGCTCGTAGCCGACGGCGTCATGTACATCACCGAGGCGCCGAGCGACGCAACCGCGCTCGACTTGCGCACGGGCCGCCCCCTGTGGAGTTACCGTCGCCCGATCCCGCCGGACATCGTGACGTGCTGCGGGCAAGTGAATCGAGGGGTGGCGCTCCTCGGTGATCAAGTCTTTCTCGGTACGGTCGATGCCCATCTGGTCGCGCTCGACGCGAGCACGGGCCGCGTGAATTGGGACATCGAAGTCGCGGAACACACCGAGGGGTACGCAATTACCGTGGCGCCCCTCGCGCTCAAGGACATGATCATCGTCGGCATCTCGGGCGGCGAATACGGCATCCGCGGCTTTCTGGACGCTTATGATGCGCGCACAGGGGAGCGTCGATGGCGCTTTTGGACCGTTCCGGGGCCGGGTGAGCCCGGTCACGACACGTGGTCGGGCGACAGTTGGGAGCGGGGTGGGGCTCCGACCTGGGTCACCGGTGCATACGATCCTGAGCTAGACCTCCTCTATTGGGGAACGGGAAACCCAGGCCCCGACTTCATCGGCGAGGTGCGTGAGGGCGACAACCTCTACTCGGAGTCCTTGCTCGCGCTCGACCCTGACACCGGGGAGTTGAAGTGGCATTTCCAGTTTATCCCTCACGACGTGCACGACTACGACTCCACGCAAATTCCGGTACTCCTCGACGCCGAATTCGAGGGCGAGCCGAGAAAGCTAGTCGTGTTCCCGAACCGGAACGGCTTTTATTACGTCCTCGACCGGGCCACGGGCGAGTTCCTCGTCGGCAAGCAATTCGCCAGGCAGACGTGGGCGCTGGGGCTGGACGGAAACGGACGTCCCATCGAAGACCCGGAGAGCGTCCCCGACCTGGACGGAGCCCTCGTATATCCCGACGACGACGGGGCCGCCAACTGGTACAGCCCCACGTTTAGCCCGCAGACCAACCTCATCTATCAGAATGTCCGCGAAAAGGGGGCCACGTACTTCCTCGCCGACGCGACGTACGAGCCCGGAAGGATCTACATGGGGGCCAGTCGGCGGGCCGTTCCGGGAGAAGATCCCAGGGGATTTCTACGCGCGCTGAACGCTTTGACGGGCGATCTCGTTTGGGAAATCGAGGTTTTCTCCCCGCCTTGGGCTGGACTCATGTCGACGGCGGGAGGACTCGTGTTCTCCGGGACGATGGAGGGCGACTTCTTCGCGGCGGATGCCTACACGGGCGACGTCCTGTGGCGGTTCCAAACGGGGGGGGCGATCTATGCGAACCCGATCACCTATATCAGCGAGGGGCGACAGTTCATCGCCATCGCAGCGGGGAGTGCACTCTTCAACTTCGCGCTGCCGGAGTAAGCAAATAGAACCGTACGATTCCTTCTTTCAGGAGAGGTACCGTGAGCAAGCATTTCTTTTCCCGCCGCCGGTTTCTGCAGAGCGCCGGTGCGGCGGCCGTGGGAGTTCCGACGTCGCTTAAGGGGTACACCGCGGCCGAGATGCACGCCTTCGATTCGAACGGCGTGATGGAGCAAGACATTTCGAAATGGGAGCTCGACACGCCGGCGCTGTGCGTCGACCTCGATGCCCTCGAAGCCAACTTGGCCACGCTGCAACAAGCGGTCACCCGCAACGGCATCGCCAGTCGCCCTCACGCGAAGACACACAAGACTCCGGCAATCGCTCGGATGCAGCTGGAGAGCGGGTCGGTCGGCATATGCACCGCCAAGGTGAGTGAGGCGGTGGCCATGTACGAGTATGGCATCGACCAGATCCTCATGACGACGATCAACGCGACACCGTTCAAGATCCAACGGGCCACAGACCTGAGGAGACAGTGTTCCGGGTTCGTCCAGGCGACCGACACACCCGCTAACGCCCGCGAACTGTCTGAGGCGGCGCAGGCCGCCGGTCTCGTGTCCGATGTCGTGGTCGATATCGACTCGGGGGGGCACCGTACCGGCATCACACCTGGTCAGCCGGCCCTCGCATTGGCACAACTGGTGGACCAGCTACCAGGGCTCCGGCTGCGGGGCATGCTGTGCTACGACGGTGGCTCGCAGCACGTGCAGGGGTTCGAGACCCGCAGGACGCAGACGCTCGAGCGATGCGCTCCAGCCACGGAGACGTACGACCTGATGCAACGATCGGGTCTGAGCACGGAGATCTTCAGCGGAGGTGGCACCGGTACGTACAACATCGACCATGAGACCAGGGGGCTCACCGACATCCAGGTGGGGAGCTACGTCTTCATGGACGCCCAGTACGCCGCCATCGGAAGCGCGACGAACGCAGACGTCTACGCAGACTTCCAGCATTCTCTCACCATCCTCACGACGGTGCTCAACGCCCAGTACGAGGGACTGGTCACCACCGACGCGGGCGCCAAAGCGTGTACGATCAATCAACCCTGGCCAATCGTCAAAGGCGAGACGGGGATGACGTATCGGTCCGGCTCAGACGAGTTCGGGACGCTCCGCTACGACGACCCGTCGAGGACATACCGGCTCGGAGACAAGCTCGAAGTGATCGTGTCGCACTGTGATCCTGTGGTGAATCTCTACGACCAGATGTACGCGATTCGAGGCGACCGGGTCGAGGCCGTCTGGCAGATCGCGGCGCGGGGGATGTCCACGTAAGGCTCAGCCCCCCGGCACAAGCCTGAGCGTGTTGGCCGCGTTCCCTTCCACCGCCTCCCGGGTGAAATAGTACGGTTGGTAGTCACCGTTTCTCCACTCGTCCAGGAGGCCGTCGTAGTAGGGGCTGCCTGGCTGTCCCGACTGGCCTGGAGCGTTGAGGACCCGCGAGTTGTCGAAGTTCACGAGGTCGATGATCTGCTTGTACGTCCCTCCATTCGAAGAGACCGTCCCTGCCCCGCCCCGCCGTTCTGCCGCCGGCAGGTCGAAGGCGGCCGAGAGGGGGTGATCGAAGGGAACCCGGTTGCTCCGGCCCCACCGCCAATCAGCGGGATCACTCCCTTGCTCGGAGGCCAGGCTATCGATCGCCATTCTAAGGGCGCTCGCTACCACCTCTCCGGAAACGTTATCGGGAACGGACGCTTCGGGGTTGTTGCGTGCGAGGATTCGGCTCCAAGTGAAGTAGACCGCCGCGGCAGCGCTCTCCTCGGCAAAGACGTGATCCCATTCGGACAGGAGCTGACGCACGCGCTCCACCTCCGGATCGTCCGAGGTCCATCCTTTGAAGAGAACGGCCGCCTCAGCGGCTCCGTAGTGATAGGCGTCGAGCTGCAGCCGGACGTTGTCCTCTACGGAGAACCCCGCACTGTCGGACAGGATGTCGGCAAGCCGCTCGAATCGCCGGTAAGGCGGGACCTTGAACATGAGTGGGGGAGAAAAGCCGTCAGGGTGAATGTTGTGGTTCGCCGTCGCGATCCAGCCCCTGTCCGGGTTGTACTCCTCCGGCAGGTCATCGCGGAAGCCATTCCACTCGTACTCCCCGTTACCGGGCACCGGCAGTCGGCCGTGCCAGAGGCCACCCCGATCGGGGGTCAAGGCCGCCGCCTTCCAGGCGATGTTTCCTTCGACGTCCCCGCAGATCATGTTCTCGGACGGCGCCTTCCAGTAGTCCATCGCCTCCAGGAACTCCCCACAATTCTCGGCCTGGTCGACGCGTAGCGAGCCCATGTAGTGGGCCGTCCCCGGCTCGTGCAAGACGGTCTTCAGCGCATAGGCGTAGTCATTCTCAGTGTCCTCGTACACGATGGGGCCGTGGCGGCTGTACTTGAGCTCGACCACCCGGGGCGCCTGATCCCGGATCAGTATCGTGTCGATGACCACCCGGAGATTCTCCCATTCGCCCTGCCAACGCACCTGGTTCTGATTCTCGGGGTTGACGGTCTCCTGGTACAGGTCGTCCTGATCGGTGCCGACGATCGTGAGGCCCCACGCAACCCGGTCGTTGTGCCCGATGGCCACTCCGGGCAGGGAAGGCTCGCCCGAGCCAATAACGTTCCATCCGGGGGCGTTCAGATGAACGATGTAGCGGAGGGACGGGTTCGAAATCTGTCGGTGGGGATCGTTGGCAAGAATCACCCCTCCCGTGCTCGTCATCCTTGGAGAGAGCACCCAGTTGTTGCTCCCTACCTCCTCCCGGAACTCGCCAGGGAGGTACGGAAGTGGATGTTCGAGCAGGTCTTGCAGCGAGAACCGGGCCGCGATTCCGGCCCCCCGAGCGTTGCTGAGCTCGCCTTGAAACGAGATGCCTGCCATTCGACCCGCCGACACTTGATACTCCGGAAGCACCGGAGCCCGGACAATCTGGTCGAAGTCTCCACGCATGGCATCGATGATCGCATCCGCATGTTCGGCGATGGCTTCTAGGTCCACACCTGCGGGGATCTCGAGAGGAACGTAGGGATCCGGCGTGCGGCGGAGATTCGCCGCCTCTGCGCCCATTTGCACGACGTCCTGGGCAAGCTGGACTTCCTGTCGTCCCCTCGACATGGCGCGTTGAATGAGGCGGAGAGAGGTGAGATCCGTGGTCCACGGCTCCGGCCGGGTGCCGGTGATCTTGAACTCCACCGGCAGGTTGTCCCCCTGATGCTCGATGTACGCATTCACCCCGTCGGCGAAGGAGGCGAAGATGCGCTCAGCTTCAGGGTGGTAGCTATCGAAGTCTTCCTGTCGCGAACCGCGATACTTCATGAGGCGGTAGAGCCGGTCGGTCTCGAAGCGCTCAGGTCCCACGATCTCGGCCGCCCTCCCCTCTGCGTAGCGACGCCAGACGTCGATCTCCCACAACCGGTCCTGCGCGGCTACGAACCCCTGCGCGAAGAAGAGATCCTCCGTGTTACTCGCATAGATGTGGGCGATCCCCGCGGGATCCCGGATCACTTGCACCTCGTCGCGGAGGCCGGCGACACGGATGTCCCCGTCGAGCTGCGACAGGGCGCTGAGCGCCATCTCGTCGAGCTGCGCTTCCACGCCTGATGCCTCACCACCCTCTCCGGTGCTACAGCCGGTAAAGATGAGAATCGGTATGACGAGGCAAACGGATAGGGATGCGTATTTCAAAGGACTTCTCCGGGTGAGTGGAAGTTTCCTAGACTTTAGGCGCGGCCTTTACCGGGGGCAAGGTACCCGGAATCCAAAGGCCCTTTGCGAGTACAGCACCCTGTTAATGACTCCTGAGTCACCTGCGAGAGCCGCCCAACCCCGCCCTAGATCGTCTCCAGCACCTCCACCGGCACCCACCCCACCCTGCCATCCTCGAGCGCGACCTCGGCCCACTCCTCAGAGAAGCGATCGATCCGGACCTTGGTCCCTTCGTGCACGGTGAAGACCGTGAGGGTCTCGTCGTCCAGCGGGGCGCTCATCACATCGACCTGGGGTTGGAATACGACGGCCTCCTGGGCTCGTCCCAGTTCGAACTCCCGAACGGCAAGGTTGAATCCGAACAACAGGAACACGACACCCGAGGCGAGGGCGATCCACCCACCCCACGCAGCCACCTGCACTCCCCTCTTCAAGATGAGCAAGAGCGCGACCCCCGTCCCGACCAGGTAGGACACGGCCACTACCGCGATGAGGAGCGTCCTCGGCAGAAGGCCGACCCACCACTCCACTGCGCTGAAGAGCCAGAATCGCGGGAGCGGCTCGATCTCGTCGACGGTCAACGAGCGTGCGAGATCGAGGTTGACCTGAACGTCTTCATCCCCCGGGAGTAGCCGGCGGGCGCGCTCATAGTACAGGATGGCTTGGGCCAGCTCGCCGAGCTTGAAATACGTGTTGCCGATGTTGTAGTAGACCTCACCGCTCTGGAATCCGGCTTCCACCAGTCGAAGGTAGCTGGTGAGCGCGTCCTCGAAGTCCCCTTCTTGGTACAGCCGGTTCCCTTCCTGATAGAACTCCACCTGAGTGACTGCGGGACGAGGAGTCGATAGCACAGCGATCGCTGGTGCAGCCGACCCGGGCACCTCGAGCACGCCAGAGGCGGGGATGCCGGGAGGGCTGGAGGCGGGGCTAGCGGAGAGGGCAGATCCCACCGCCAAGGCGAGCACCAGGGCACGCATCAGGAGAGCCCCTCTTGCACCGAAGTCATGGCATCTACCGCCCGGTCGAAGAATTCAGACCTCTCCTCCGTGCTGGAGCTAGGGGGAGCAAAACGCGCACGGTCGCACTCTCCCAGACAAAGGAAGTACTTCTTCATGGCCACCACCGGAACCCCACGCCTCCGGAGTTCCGCCTCGGCGACGTCGGACATGAAGCCGGCCTCGGCTACATTGAGTTTGTCGGCGAGGAATCCACGCAACGCCCTCTCGACTTCAGCGTAAAACGCACGGGTGTCACCCTCCGCCATCACCACGCGGGCCTGGCCGAGGCGTTTCTTAGCGACTCGCCCTGCTCTCCGACCCCTCGCATAGGCCACGTCGCCCTCCAGCCGGTCCCAATGCCTCCGTAGGCCCAGAGCCCCCAGCAGAGCAACCAGAGGCAGAAGAGCCACGATCCAGAACCCTGAGGTATCCGCGAGCGATCCCCCCAGCGTTCCGAGGCCCGGGGGACCGATCTGGATGAACCGGATGTCCTCGCGCAGCGTCTCCACGCCCGTCCGTCCACCCGCCGCCACAATGACGGCCTCGCCCGTCACGTCGAGTCGAAGGGGTCCTGAGGCGGAAGTCGCATACAAGCCGCTGGCGGCGTCGAAGTAGCTCATCTCCACAGGGGGGATGATCCTTGCTCCCGGCGACCTGGGAATCAGAACGTATTGGTAGGTTCTGCTCCCACGGACGCGGAAACCACTGCGATCGATCGACTCGGTGACCTCGGGCGGGAAGACTTCGAAGTCTCCCGGAAAGTCGATGGTGGGCGCCGCCAAGCCCCGGAGATTGCCCTCTCCCTCGACCGTCACCTCCAGCGTCACGGCGTCGTTGGTCTCCAAGTTCGACCGATCGATCGAGGCGCTGACGCCCAGCCGGCCCACCAGTCCGGTGAAGCTCCGAGGCCTCCCCTCCTCCGGAAGAGGCAAGACTTCTATCTCCACCGGGTTCGACACGATCACGGCCGGTACTTGCGATCCGAAGACCGAACTCCTGCCGAAGAAGTCATCGAAGACACTCCGGGACTGCCGCCGAACCCGCACGCTGGCCTCGATGCTCATCGACTCGATGATCTTGGTGCCCGGCCCTGCAGGAAAGAGAACGACTCGTCGAACCACGGCCGTCGTGTAGGTTTGTCCGCCGCGCACCCTCTGTTCGACCTGAGGACTCTGCGGGCCGGGGACCTCTTCCACCCAAAAGCCCTCGCTCTCGCCCACACTGACGAGGCTGTAGGAGTTCACGTTCACCCGAGTAAAAAGGCGATAACTCACCGCGATCGGCTCGTTCTGATACACTCGGGCTTTGTCGACTTCGGTCACGATGAAGAGATCATCGGGGCCGACACCCGACGGGTTCTCGGGTTCACGCCCGCCCCCGGCCGCGGCCCCGGAAGTCGACACGGTCAACGTGACCGGCTGTGTCCGGAGCACCTGGCCCCCGATCTCGACCTCCACGGGTTCGATCTCGAACGTGCCCTCCTGGATCGCCCGGTATCGGTATTGGATGACCAAAGAGACGGTCGTTACGCCGTTGATCATCTGCATGCTCGTGGACGAGTTCCGGCCGATGTAACGGGAGAAATCTCCCAAATCCGGAAGTGAAGGCTCCACGTCCGCCCTATTCGTGCCCACCAACTCTACATCGAGCGTGAACTGGCCATTCAAGGGGACGACGGACGGGGAGACCGAGGCGTGGGCCTCAAACTGTACTGCGGCGAGATCGAAGGGTGCGGCCACACCCCAGGCGATGACCCAGAAGACGATCATCGTCCTGCTATGCAAACCACGCATCCTATGCAAGGCACCCATCGTTCGTGCTTACCAGGGTTTGCTGGGGCGCCGCCCCCGCAAGGGGGCTTGGCGCCGGTTTACTTCGCCGGGGTCCTCCTGGACCCCCTGAAGAAGCCGTTCGGCCTCTTCTTCGGTCATCTCGCCCGGCCCGGGCTCGGGCTGCTGGCCAGCCTCGGGCGGCTCGTCCTCCGGAGGCTCTTCGGGCTGCGCACCTTGATCCGGATCCTCATCGGGATCCTGCTCTTGATCTTGGCCCTCCTGCTCCTGGTTCTGTCCCCCGTCCTGATTCTCTTGATCCTCGCTCTTATCCTCGTTCTCCTGGCTGTCATCCCCGTCCTGGGACTCAGGAGTCTGCTGCTCTTGCTCCATCTGCTGCTCGAGCGCCAACTCAAGGTTGTGCTTGTAGTCGATCTCTCCCGGATCGATACGGAGCGCCTCTTTGTACGCTTCGGCACTTTCCTCGAACCTCTGCTGCCGGTAGAGCGCGTTCCCTAGGTTGTACCAGGCAGGTGCGGCAAGCGCCGGGTCGCCCGACTCGATCGCTCCGAGGTACGCGTCCAAGGCCCGGACGTATTCATCGGATTCGTAGAGTGCGTTCCCATCGTTGAAGAGAGCGAGCGGAAGATCGGGCGCGTTTCGCAGGGCCTCCAGATATTTTTCGTGCGCCTCGAGAAAGCGACCCTCTTCGTAAAGACGATTGCCGTCATTGAGCTCGGCACGGCCCCGTTGAGCGGCGACCCCACCCGGGAAGGCACCGATGAGTGCTGCCGCCATCGCCACGGCCACCGGTACGGCCACCCGCGCCCGCACGGCGACCCCCACCGCTGCCGCTCTCACCGCGGACCACGTCATCGAGTTCTTGTCACCGTTCATGAAAACCTCCCGGCCCACACCTCTTTCTTCCGCCGGCGTTCGGGAATCAACCCCTCGGCAAGCAGCAGGACCAACGCCAGGCCGAGGAAGATCTGGAACTGTTCGTCGAACTGGGTGATCTCTCGAACTTCGAGTTCACGACCCTCTCCACCCGTGATCTCTTCGACCAAGGGATCCAAGTTCGCACCGGGCCCGAGCGCGGGGAAATATCGACCTCCGGTGGCCTGAGCGACACGCTCCAGCGTCGACTCATCGAGCCGGGTGGTCACCACGGCGCCGTCTTCGTCTCGGATGAACCCGCTCCGCACCTCCGAGGCATCGAACTCCGGGATCGGGACGCCTTCGAGCGACCCGATACCGACCGTGTGGATGTGTACCCCACCGTCGAGCGCTCGCTCCAGCGCCTCTTCGATCTCACCCTCGTGGTCCTCCCCGTCCGTGACCACGATGAGCACCCGCTGGTCCCGAGTGCCCTCCTCGAACGCATCCAATGCTACCGTGAGCGCCTCGCCCAAGTTGGTCCCCTGGATGGGGATCAGATCTGGATCCATGGCGTTCAGAAAGAGTGCGGCCGCGCCGTAGTCCACAGTCAGCGGGCTCTGAACGAAGGCATTTCCGGCGAAAGCGACGAGGCCGATACGATCTCCGTCCAGGCGTAGAAGGATACGCATGATTTCCAAGCGTGCTCGCTCCAGCCGGTTCGGGGTCACGTCCTCGGCCAGCATCGATCGCGACACGTCCAGCGCCACCATCACGTCCTGTCCCTCACTGCGCACGGTCTCGACGCGAGTCCCGAATTGGGGACGAGCCAGAGCCAGGATGAGGAAGGTGACCGCCATAAGCATGAGTATGCTCTTGGCTGCCCGCGCCCTTCGGCTGAGGGTTGCGCTCAATTTCTGCACCAACTCCAGATCTCCGAACTGGGCGAGCGCTCGCTTTCGCGCCTGGCGTGTTCCCCAGAAGAAGACGCCCAGAACGGGTACCAGGAGCAGCCCGAAGAGGATCTCGGTCGAAGCGAAGCGGAACACGGCAGTACGGATCTCCCTTTGAGCGGTTACGGCAATTTACGAAAGACGGTCTGGCAGAGGCCGACCTCGAGGAGCAATAGCACGAGACCCGCAGCGAGAGGATAGTGGAATAACTCCCCATAGCTCGTGAAGTTCAGCACTTCGATCTCCGTGGTCTCGAGGTCGTCGATTTCCTGGTAGATCTGGCTGAGGCTCTCCCGGTCCGTCGCGCGGAAATACCGGCCACCCGTGGTCTCCGCGATCTCCTGCAGCGAGGCCTCGTCGATGTCGACTTCGACATTGACGTACCGGCGACCTCGGAGTCGATCGTCCACCGGCATCCGGGCCATGCCCTGGCTACCCGCCCCGATCGAATACACCCTCACACCCAGCGCCTCGGCCATTTGGCCGGCGGTCACCGGGCCGATCTCCCCCCTGTTGCTCCGCCCATCCGTGAGCAGCACCACCACTTGCGATTCGGCGTCCGAGGCCTGAAGCCGCTTGACCGCCGTAGCGAGCCCCATACCCACCGCGGTTCCGTCTTCGATCATGCCCACTTCCATCTGGCCGAGCAGGTCGGTGACGACCGAATAGTCGAGTGTCAGGGGAACTTGTGTAAACGCCTCGCCAGCGAATACGACCAGCCCGATGCGGTCGTTACGTCGGCCCTCGACGAACTCAGCCGCCACCGCCTTCGCCGCCTCCAGGCGGTTGGGCTCCAAGTCCTCGGCCAGCATGGAACTCGACACGTCGATCGCTAGAACGATGTCGATCCCCTCTGCGTTCACGGTCTCGCCCGTGACACCGGTCTGCGGACGAGAAAACGCGACGACGAAGGCAGCAAGCGCGAGCACGCGTAGGGCGAACAGCACATGCCGTTTTCGGCCCGTGCGCCGCACGTCGGACTCCTTGAGGGACGCCACGTCCGAGTATCTGATCGCTCCGGAGCGAAAGCGACGCCCGCCCACATAGACATAGACCAGCGCCGGAATCGCCAGGATCAGAATCAGGAACTGGGGATCCTCGAAGCGGTACATCACCCCCCCTCGCTGTGGATTGGGGTCGGAGCAGGCTCGAGCATCTCATGGTTCTCCGTGTCCGCCCCTACAGGCGCGCTGGCCTCCACCGAGAAGAGTTCCGCATCGCCGCCCGCCGGGGCGTCTTCCCCTGAGCTCGAACCCCCGTTGGCGTGGTCTTCATGGGGCTTGGTCTGATCCACGAACGCGCGAGCGGCCTCGAGGATCTCCCGAGAAGCGACAGGTGTGGGCCGAAGCTTGGCAAATTTCACGAGGTCACAGCGGCTTGCGAACCCCCCAAAGGCCTCGACGGCGTCCTCCGGGAGATCCGAGCTCCGAAGACGCTCGACCACCTCTCCCGTGGTCAGCTCCAGGGCGTACACGCCGAACCTGCCCTCGACGTAAGTCCGAATGATCTCAGAAGCCAGGATGTGGTATTCCTTGATCTGCCGGCGCTCGAGGAGGTCGGAGGCCTCCAGGCGATCGAGGGCTTCGTGCGCTTCGAGGTGAGGAAAGCACGGAATGACCACCGAGCGGCGCGGGCTGGCCTCTGCGGGCCTGCGTTTGACCCACAGCCAGTACCCGAGCACCCCGAGGAGCGCCAGCAGAAGGATCCAAGGCAAAACGTAAATCACGCTCAACGGAAGGCCGAGCGGCCCCCGAATGGCACGAATGTCGCCCCTTTCGTCCAATCCCACACTCTGAACCGTGATCACGTAGGGGTCCGTCGAAAGCGTATTCGAGGACCCGTCCGGCATCTCCACCTGGATATCGAAGCTCGGAATCTCGAGGTCTCCAAGCTCGAACGCCGTCAGGGTGAAGCTCACTTTCGTGATGGAGCGCTCCCCCTCGCTGGCCGAGGGAGCGAGCGCGGCGCCAAGCACTTCGACGGAGCCCAGAGCCAGCGAGTCCGGCCAGACCAAGATGGCGGCCGGATCGTGCTCCACTCGCACCGTGAGCGCCATCCGGTCCCCTACCGAGACCAGGGCGGTGTCCAACTCGGTGAAGATCCGTGGCGCCTGGGCTCGGAGCGGTCCCGGCGCCAAAGCGATCAAGAGCGCGGTCAGGCATCTCGTGTCGATCCGCGATCTCATCTCAAGCGTCCCTCACGTTGCTTGAAGAAGAGCATCAGCGGCTGCACATACGGCTGGTCCGTCTGGATGTCGATCACGTCTACTCGGCTGTGTCGAAAAGTCCGTCCCATTTCGGACTGCACCCGGGCTGTTCGCTCAGTGAACTCGGCCTGGAAACGGGAGTCGGCCGTGTTCACCGTGTGAAACTCACCGGTCTCGGCGTCCTCGAATTCAACATATCCAAGCGGAGGAAGTGAGGTCTCCCGGTCGTCTCCCAGACGCACCGCAATCAGGTCGTGCTTCCTTCCTGCGACCGAAAGCGGCTTCTGGAAGTTGGGAGCCTTGAAATCCGACACGAGAAAGACGACCGCTCGACGCTTGATCACATGGGTTAGATATTCGAGCGCACCCCGGATATCAGTGCCGCGCCCCTCGGGCTGGTGGTAGAAGAGCTCCCTCAGAACACGGAGCACATGAGCACGGCCCTTTCTGGGGGGTACGAACTTCTCGATACGGTCGCTGAAAATGATCAGGCCGACTTTGTCGTTGTTCTTGATGGCGGAAAACGCCAGTAAGGCGCAGATCTCCACCGCCACCTCACCCTTCATGCGCTCGCGCGTCCCGAAGTCGCCGGATGCGCTCACGTCCACGACCAACATGACCGTCAGCTCCCGCTCTTCTTCGAACACTTTCACGAAGGGGTGCCCCGTGCGGGCTGTCACGTTCCAGTCGATGCTGCGGATATCGTCGCCGTACTGATATTCCTGCACCTCGGCGAAATTCATCCCCCGCCCCTTGAAGACGGAGTGGTACTCACCTGAGAAGACCTCGTTCACGAGGCCCCGGGTCCTGATCTCGACTCGTCGAACCTTCTTGAGGATCTCCCGCGGGATCATCGGCGGTGCTCCGACGAGGCACACTTCGCCAGCGAGGTCATACTATCCTCCTCCTCTGCTCCTACGGCACCTCGATATTGTCGAATACACGCGTCACCACGTCCTCCTGGGTGACCTCCTCAGCCTCGGCCTCGTAGGTAAGGAGCACGCGGTGGCGCATCACATCGAGGCCCACGGCCCGCACGTCCTCCGGCGTCACGTACCCCCGGCGCCGAAGGAAAGCATGGGCACGCGCGGCCTTGGCCAAGTTGATTGTCGCACGGGGCGAAGCACCGAAGTGAATGAGGTCCACCAGATCGGCGAGACCGTGTGCGGCTGGTTCACGAGTCGCGAAGACGAGCTCGACGATGTATCGCTCGACCTGGTTGTCCATATAGATCATCTGGACAGCGCTCCGCGCGCGCAGGATCTCGGCGGGCGTGACGATGGGGGAAACCTCATGCGCCGGCCCACCTGCAACCCGGCGGAGGATCTCCATCTCCTCATCTTTGTTCGGGTACTCGACCGACAACTTCAGCATGAAGCGGTCGACTTGAGCTTCGGGAAGCGGATACGTGCCCTCCTGCTCGATCGGGTTCTGCGTGGCGAGAACCAGGAATGGGTCATCTAGGGGAAACGTGTTCTGCCCGATCGTGACCTGGTGTTCCTGCATCGCCTCCAGCAGCGCCGCCTGGACCTTCGCCGGCGAGCGGTTGATCTCGTCGGCCAGGATGACGTTCGCAAAGATGGGGCCCTTCTTGGTTTGAAATTCAGAGGACTTGGGGTCGTAGATCAGCGTCCCGATCAGATCCGCCGGCAAGAGGTCGGGCGTGAACTGAATTCGCTGGAACGAGGTGTCGATCACCTTGGCCAGCGTGCTGACCGTGAGCGTCTTCGCCAGGCCCGGAACGCCTTCCATGAGAACGTGGCCATCCGCCAACAATCCGATGAGCAACCGCTCCACCATGTACCGCTGCCCCACGATCACTCGGGCCACCTCGTCCTGCAGGCGGCTCACGAAAGCGCTCTCCTCCTCGATCTTGGCCTGGATGATCTCGATGTCCGCGTGCATACCAGACGCGGGAGGAACTTCGGTAACAGTGTCCATCACATCTTGGTCTGTCATGTGGGTATTTCCGTCTCTACGTGTCTCGAAGAACAATGCCACCAGCCGATCGCGTCTCTAGCCGATCGCATGCGGAACCGCCGCGGTAATATACCGAATGAGGCGCCCTCGCGGTTCCCGATATCAGATCGAGAAAGTGACCGAAGGAGTTGCCTGGAAAGTTGTCGAAGAAATGCGGCGCAGACTTCCCGTCCAACTTCCGAGGCGCCCGAGGACTCCCGAGAACAAGCTTGAGTCTCAATCAATCCTCAATTAGGCAGCCGACCCCGCAGCTCCGTGAAGGGAGCGTCACCCAGATTACTTGCGTTCAGAAGCCGTCCCATGCTTCGAGCTTGGTCCTCATCGCAGTATGCACCGCCCATACACGCGGAGTGCTCCCGCCTGGTCCGGGTCGGGCTCGTCTGCACCGAGTCCCGTGCCCCCTCCTCCGAGGGTCGAGTCGGATTCCTCAGGTCCGAAGCCAAGTGGATCGTCGACCCCGCCCCAGGCAGTCTGGATTCTCCGTCGTCAGCCACCAGCGCGCTCCTCTCGTCCCATCGCCGGTTCGACCTGTTGAATCAAACAGGAGCCAGGAGTCAGAAGATTGCAAGGGGATTGAGAGGCGAGCCCGTGCCGCCTTCGACCGCCAGCGGCGCCGCGACCAGCATAAACTCCCAGCGACCCTGCCGGTCCGCTTCGGCGGCCACGGCCTCCAAATCGAGGTTGTCGAACAGCGGAGTGCCCAAAGCCACGAGCATGAGCTGGTGAATCGGCTGCGAGACACCTTCGACGCCCGAGGGCAGCACATCGTTCGTATAGTCGCTGCCCAGTATCGCCACGCCGCGCTCGCGGAGCCACGGAACCACCGAGGCGTGCAGCCCAGCGGCCTCCCGGCCCGTCCTCCAGGGCCCGACTTCAGCGCGTCGAGCCCACCGCCCGCTACGCACCAGCACCACGTCTCCGCTCCCGACCCTAATCCCGGCCTCTCGCTCCCATGCCTCCAGGTCTTCCACGTAGATCGGTGTTCCGGGTTCGAGATACTCGACCCCCTTGAGCCGCGCGATGTCCATCAGGATTCCCCGCGTGACGATCCCCTGCTTGAAGTTGATGATCGCCAGCTTGTCGCACCCGCCTTCCGTCACTTCATCGTCCCGCACGTACCCATTGTACAGCCGTCCTTCATGCATCATGTGGCACAATGCGTCCAGGTGGGAGTGCGCGTACCCATGGTAGGCAAGGGTATAGCGATCGCTGCGAAACTGGCCCGGAGTCCCGATCCCGAGCATCTCGTGGCCGAATGGAGAGGTCGCGTCCAGGGCCTGCTCTTTGAGGTAGTTGTGCGACATCGACACCGACGTCCCGACGCGCGCAAGGCCGATCGCTTGGAGGCGCTTCTCAGGCGTGATCAGGTTGAGGGTGCCCAACTGGTCGTCGTCCCCCCACCGCCCCCAGTTCGACAATTCGGTCATCCATTGGTCCACCGTCGCCCGGGTCACCTCGGGTGAGGCCTGCGCCGAGAGGGGCTGGCTGGCCAAACCCACTACCAAGAAGCAGCTCCAAAGGATGAGTCGAGTCGGGACCGTCGCGCCGCGTCGTGTCGTCATGAGTTTCTCCAGGGCATGAAAACTGGAGGGCGGGCCGGTATCGCCGGCCCGCCCCCCCC
>Ga0315336_1000430_pt1 | contig 120005 bp, 93 predicted proteins | sample ASW5metaG_FD_204512 | JGI IMG/M metagenome (GOLD analysis project Ga0315336, IMG submission 204512) | Ammonia-oxidizing marine archaeal communities from Monterey Bay, California, United States - ASW #5 | ecosystem: Environmental > Aquatic > Marine > Intertidal zone | place: USA: California... | reverse complement strand
TCCGGGAGGCGCAGGCATCGGCTTCGTTGGACCACCCCAACATCTGCGCCGTTCACGGCATCCACGAGGAGCAAGGCCAGACGTTCATCGCGATGGCCTATATCGATGGCCCTGCGCTGGCGGACAAAATCAAGGAAAGACCGCTGCCGCTCGGCGAAGCTCTGGGCTTCGCGATCCAGATCGCCGAGGGTTTGCAGGAAGCCCACGAGAAGGGGATCGTCCATCGCGATATTAAGCCGCACAACGTGATGCTGACCGCCAATGGTCAGGTCAAGATCATGGACTTCGGGCTGGCCTCACTGGCGGGTCGCTCGAAGCTCACGAAGAGCGGGACGACGCTCGGGACGCCTGCCTACATGGCACCCGAGCAACTGGAAGGCCAACAGGCAGATCGGCGAGCCGATGTGTGGGCGCTGGGCTGCGTGTTGTACGAGATGCTGACGGAGAAGACGCCGTTCGATGCGGAGTACGAGCAGGCCATCGCCTACGGGATTCTCAACGAGGAGCCGGAGCCGGTTTCGGCGCTCCGCAGCGGCCTCCCACTCCAAATCGACAACATCCTAGCAAAGGCGCTTGCGAAGGATCGGGAACAGCGCTATCAACACGCCGACGACCTCCTGGTCGACCTACGCGCGCTACACGGAACGCCGAGAACCGCCCCGCCTCCCCGGTCGAAGCGGCGGATCCCAGTAGCGGCCCTGCTGGCGTCGGCACTTGCCGGGGCGGGTTTGTATGCGCTCCTGGCGCCGCCGCCGGAGCCCGATCCGCCTGCGGTCTACCGCTTCGAAGTTCCACAGCCCCCGGGCTACGTGATCCGCTCGTTCGAGGTGTCTCCCGACGGGAGCAGCCTGGCCTTCGTAGCCCAACAGGGCGAGGCCGCATCTCTTTGGCTGCGCGTCTTCAGCGAACCCGCCCCGCGCATGATCGCACGGACCGGAGCTCTCGATCCGCTAGGCGTGCCGTTCTGGTCTCCCGATAGCCGCAATATAGGGTTCTTCGCAGACAGGATGCTCAAGAAGGTCAGCGTCGGCGGCGGACCACCGGTCGAGTTGGCCGACGCTCCTCAAGGCCGCACCGGCTCCTGGAACGCGGACGGCCGCATCTTGTTCTCGCCCCGGTCCAGCGGCGTCGAGGCCTTCATCTACGTCGTCGCGGAGTCCGGCGGAGACGCTGTCCCCACGGAGGCGTCTCAAGCCATCGGCCACGGCCTCGAGCTCACCCACCGGTCGCCGTTCTTCCTGCCCAACGGCGAGCGCTATCTGTTTCACAATCGGGGTGCGGCCGGGTCGGATCGGGGGGAGATTCGGCTTGCGCGCCTCGGCGAGCCGGAGTCGGTCGTCTTGACTCGAAGCAAATCGCACGCCACCATGCTACGGCTCGGCAGCGAGGACAAGCCGCATGTGTTGACCGAGCGAGGCGGCGTCTTGCTGGCCCACGCCCTCAACGCCGACGAGGGCGCAATCGCCGAAGAAGGGCTTCCGATCGCGGAAGGCATCGGCTACGACTTGGGCATCAGCCGGAGCATGTTTTCGGCGCCGCCGTCCGGTGTTCTGGCCTACTTGCCGGAAGCCGAAGGAAACCTGACAGTCCGCGAGCTCGTTTGGACCGACCGCGAAGGCAACGTAGTCCGCAACCTTGCTTCGGATAAGGGGTACACCGAAGTGCGCATCTCTCCGGGAGGGTCGCGAGCCGCCGTGGTTGCCAAGGAGGCGGCCCGGTCCTTCTACTTGCCCGTCACCTTGTTCAACCTAGATGACGGCCGCAGCATGCAGCCGGTGCCGACCCAGCGAAGCCACTCCGCGGTCTGGTCCGCCGACGGCGAGTCCCTGCTGCAGGTCTTCCTGAGAGATCTGGACACTTATGATCGAGCAATCTATCGGGTAGCGGCAGACGGCTCCGGCGAACCTCGAGAGTTCGTGAATGCGCCGAGCCCTGTGTTCTCCCTCAACGACCGTTCGCCGGACGGCAAATGGCTCCTTGTGACGAGCCGAACCGGCGCACAGGCTGACCGCAACCTCCTCGTGGTCGATGCGGGTTCCGGTCAGGCCGAACCGTTCCTCGCCACTCCGGCGCGCGAATACTGGGGCCGCTTCTCATCTGATGGATCTCTCGTCGCGTACACAAGCGACGAGAGCGGCGCCCCGGAGATCTACGTCCGCAGCTTCCCGGACGGCGGCGCGAAGCAGCGCGTCTCAATGACCGGCGGGTCCATTCCGGTCTGGCGGCAGGACGGACGCGAGCTGCTCTTCGTCTCCCCGAGAGCTGAGATCATGGCCGCCGAGATCATCGGGTCGGGGCCGGAACGCACCTTCGGCGCGCCGCGTGCGCTGTTTGCAGCAAGCAACCAGTCTGTGCTGTCCGAGACCTCGTTGCCGGGGTTTGATGTATCCGCCGACGGCAACCGTTTCCTCATCACGCGACAGGTCGAAGAGGCCGTGCCGACGCCGATCAGCGTCGTGATCAACTGGGATCAGGAACTCCGGGAGATCATGGAAGCGCGTTAGGCTCGCCGGCTGAGAATCCGATGATCTCACTCCACCGCCGGGGCTTCGGCTCGTGGAGCCAATAGCGCTTCACATCTTGCCCGCGACAGAGTGTGCGGTAGAATCACGCTTGCCCGGGTGGTTTGAGCCACAGATTCTGGCGCTAACATGCTCAAAACAAGAGGCTCTAACGCTTCTTGACGGTTTGGTGTTGCAAAATCTCGATCACGCTCCTGAAGGTGCCTTCCGACATTAGAGAATCCGGCAGCTTCGGTTTGTCACCTAACGCCCTCGCCGAACGCCTTTGAGCTAGACGGCGGGCAGCAAGGCCGCCGTATGATAGGGTCTCCAGCGACGAGAAGGGCGGGGAAGCTTCAATGAATTGGTTCCACAACACAAGTTTGATCACGGGCGCGACGCTCGGCTTGGCCCTGGCCGCGACGGTCGGCCTCGGATCGCTTCGAGCGTTCCAAGCGGTCCCGACTTGGCCGCCGCCGGTGCAAGAAGTCTCCGACGAATCGCCCGCCTTGTCCGTCGAAGACGCGATGAAGACCTTCTTCATGCCGCCTGGCTACAGCTTGGAGTTGGTCGCCTCTGAGCCGATGGTGCAGGATCCGATCATCATGGATCAAGACGCCGACGGCCGCCTCTACATCGTCGAGATGCCCGCTTTCGCGCTCGATGAGTCCATGCGCGACTCGCATGATCCGATCTGTCGCATCGTGGTGCTCGAAGATACCGACAACGACGGCCGCATGGACAAGCGCACCGTCTTCCTCGACAAGCTCATCCTGCCCCGCGCGGTGAAAGTGCTCGACGACGGCGTGCTCATCGGCGAGCCGCCCAATCTGTGGTTCGTCAAAGACACAGACGGCGACTTGAAAGCCGACACGAAAGAGCTGGCGCTCGACGACTACGGCCGCCGCAACGCCAACATCGAGCACAACGCCAACGGCCTCTATTGGGGGATGGACAACACGATCTATACCTCCGAGCACACCTGGAACCTGCGCTACAAGGACGGCAAGTTCTCCAAAGAGAAGAGCCTCGTTCGCGGCCAGTGGAACCTGGCGCAAGACGACGCCGGACGCATCTACCGTAACTGGAACGAGCAGCCGCTCTTCGTCGACATCATTCCCGTGCGCTACTTCGTGCGCAACCCGGCGATGGTGCGCACACGCGGACTCTACGACATCTTGATCGAGCGCGATGAGACGGCGATCTGGCCGGTGCGGCCGACGCCTGGCCTGCAACGGGCCTATCGCAAAGGATTCCTGCGGCCCGACGGGACGGCCACAACTTACGCTTCTTCGGCCGATCCGATGATCTTCCGCGGCGATCGTCTGCCGGAAGAAATCCAAGGCGACGCGTTCATCGCCGATTCGCCGACGAATCTCGTCCACCGGCTGATCATCGACGACGACGGCACGGGACGCCTCAAGGCGCGCGACGCCTACGCCAAGGGCGAGTTCCTGGCCTCGACCGACGAACGTTTCCGCCCAGTAAACTTCCACTCCGCCGCCGACGGCACGCTCTACGTGATCGACATGTATCGCGGCGTTGTGCAAGACATCGCCTACCAGACGGAGTACCTCAACACCTACATCAAGCAGCGCAAGCTCGCTCTGCCGGTCGGGATGGGCCGCATCTATCGCGTGGTCCACGAGTCGACGAAGCTCGGGCCGAAGCCGTCGATGTCAGACGATACCCATGAGGAGCTGGTCGCCCATCTGGCGCATCCCAACGGTTGGTGGCGCGACACGGCGCAACAGCTCCTCGTCCAGCGCAAGGCGACTTCGGTCGCTCCCAAGCTCAAGCAACTCTCGGTGAGCGCGCCCGACTGGCGCACGAAGTTGCACGCTCTGTGGACGCTCGACGGCATCGACGCGATCGACGCAGCGACGATCGAAAAGACGCTCGGCGACTCGAACGCCGACGTGCGTGCCGCGGCGGTTCGGATCTCGGAGCGTTGGCTGCGCCAAGCGGATCACCCACTCCACGCCGCGGTGCTAGCGCGCATGGATGATGCCAACTGGATCGTGCGGCGTCAACTGACGGCCTCGCTCGGCGAGCTGCCGAAGGACAAACGAGTTCCGCCAATTGTGCGAATGATCGAGCGCCACGGAGACGACGCGATTGTCGTCGACGCCGCCATCAGCGGTCTTGCCGGACTAGAAGTACCGGCGCTCGACATCCTGCTGAGCGATGCTGCCGAGCAGAAGGGCCGCGACGGCGTAGCGATGCTCGCCGCGACGATCGCTAAGTCTCAGAACGCAACAGCGGCGCAACGCACCTTCGAACTCGCCGCCGAGTCCGACCGTGCGACGTGGCAACGAACCGCCTTACTGCGCGGAGCGGCGATTGGCCTCGGCGGCGGCAGCGGCAACGGCTTTGCACGACGTCGCGGCGGGACGAGCGAACTCGAGCTTGCTTCCGAGCCCAAGTCGCTGACGGCTCTTGCGGGCGCCTCCGGCGAGCTGGCCGAGCTGGCCGGCGAGATCATGGCGCGGGTGAAGTGGCCGGGCAAGCGGGCGCCCGCCGACGACGGTTTTTGGCTCACTCCCGAGCAGCAGCAGTTGGTCGCCTCCGGCGAACAGATCTACGTCAACGCCTGCGCCGGCTGCCATCTAGCGAACGGCCAGGGCAACATGAACGGCGCGAGCGGTCTGGTTGCCTCCGATTTCGTCTTGGGCAATCCGGCCGCGTTAATGCGCGTCGTACTGGGCGGCAAAGACGGAGAGCGCGGCTTGATGCCTCCTCTACAAGGCTCACTCGACGACGAGCAAGTCGCGGCCGTCGTCGCCTACATCCGCAACTCTTGGGGCAACTCGGCGTTCCCGGTGACGGCGGCCGACGTCCAAGAGACGCGCGGCGTGACGTCGCTTCGCAAAGCGCCTTGGAATGATCAGGCGCTTCGGCGTTTCGAAGGAGGCCGCTTCCGCCCCGCCCCGCCTCAGCGCTAGCGCGGCCGTCTACTCCCCGATCGCCCAAAGATGATCGGCCGTGCGGATGAACAGCCGTCCGCCGGATACCGCTATCGAGGCCTGCGAATGCTCGCCGAGAGAGTTCCGCGCAAGCTCCTTGTATTCCCGGCCAGGCTCGATAACGACCGTCTCGCCCGCTTCGGAAAGAAAGTAAATCCGTCCGTCGGCAAGCACCGGCGACGCCCAATGCTTGCCGCCGACGCGCTCTTGCCAGACAACCTCGCCGGACGTCGCGTACATACAGGTAGCCACCCCGTTCTCGTGCATGTTGAAGAGCAAACCCTCGTGGTAAATCATCGACGGGATGTGCGAGGCCGAGCGCGTCTGTTCCCAAACAATCTTGCCGCCTGGGGCGACAGCACGGATTGTTGTCGCTTCGAAGCCCGAGATCGAATAGGCTAACCCGCCGCCGATCACAATCGACGGCACGACGCCCTCTCCCTTCGAGTAGACCGACCATAGTCGTTCGCCGGTATCGGGATTGAAGCCTTGCACCACATCGCCCGCGCCGGAGACGAGTTGCATCTTGCCGTCTACCTCCATCAGATTGGGGGTCACGTGGGCGAGCCGCGAGGCTTTCCGCTTGCCTTCCCAGACGAGCTTGCCCGTCTTCTTGTCGAGCGCCCAGAGTGCCGCGCCGTCCCAAGGGACCTTCCAGCCGATTTTCTCCTTGCGCCCCGTACGGCTCGAGGGGTCGAATGTCATGATCAGCAGATCCTTGTAGAGAATTGGCGACGCGCCGAGGCCGTGCTCCGAGAAAAAGTCGAAGTCGCGATTCTCCCAAACAACCTTCCCGTTGAAGTCGAGCGCCGCGATGCCGCCCTTGCCGAACACCGCGTAGACCCGCTCGCCGTCGGTGATGGGAGTGGGCGAGGCATACGAATTCTGCTGCCTCTTCTGCAGCGTTTCCTGATCGAAAACGTGCGTATCCCAAAGAATCTTGCCGCTGTTGGCGTCGAGTGCAAGGACGTGACAGGAGCGGCCTCCCTCCGTCGCAGTGGTGACGAAGATTCGGTCTTCCCAAACGCTCGGAGACGACCAGCCCTGACCGGCCAGCGGAGTCTTCCAGAGGACGTTCTTGTCAGGGCCCCATTCGAGCGGCAGGTTCTTCTCGGACGAAACGCCTTGGCGCGTTGGGCCGCGAAAGCCGGGCCAGTTTTCGGCCCCGGCAACGGGAAGCAGACACAAAAACAGCGCGAACGCGGGAATCAACCGGCTCATGGCAGATCAGCATAACAAGACCAGAGCTAAGCAGCGCCGGAGCACCTCTGCTAGATGGCCTTCACGACAACCACCGTTCTGTCGTCGGCGGGTGAGCGTCCGCCGCTGAACTCGTCTACGTCGGAGAGCACGGCCTGTAGGATCTCGCCCGCGTCGGCGTCAGGCAAAGACTCGATCAGTCGCAGTAGCCGCTCATTCGGGTAGTCTTCGCCGGAGAGTCCGAGGGCTTCGTGGAGTCCGTCGGAGGCGGTCAGGAATACGTCCCCTGGGGCGAGCTCGAGCTCGACGCGATCATGAGCGCCTTTGGGGAAGATGCCCAGCGGCATGCCGCCTATATCGAGGGCCTCCGCCCGTCCCCGCAGACGCACGATCGGGGGCGGTTGACCGGCGCTGGCGACAACTAGCTTTCGCTCGGCCGGCCGCCACTGCGCAAATATCGCGGCTAGATAGTGTGCATCGACTCCGCGCTCCAGCAACGTGCTGTTCACCAGATCGAGGACTTCACTCGGATCGAGCTCGGCCGAGGTGAGATTCCGCAACGCCCCAGACGCCATCGCCGCGAAAAGCGCCGCCGCCGCCCCCTTCCCACTGACGTCTCCGTTCATGATTCCGAAAGCCCGGCCCGGCTCAGGATAGAAATCAAAAAAGTCCCCCGAAACCTCCAGAGCGGGAGTATTATGCGCCGCGACCTCGATTCCCTCGAAGCGGGGGGCACCGTCCGGCAGCAACGACTGCTGCAGGCGTCGCGCTGCGTGCAAGTCGCGCTCGAGCCGCTTGCGCGCCTCGGCGACTTCCTCATACAGCCGGGCGTTCTCGATCGAGATCGCGATCTGCGGCGCCAGCAACGAGAGCGTGCGCACGTGTTCCTCGGTAAACTTGCCCTCTTGCTCGCACTCTAGATCGAGCACGCCGATGACGTTGCCTTGATGCATCAACGGGACGGCGACCTCGGAGCGGATACCTTCCACGGCCTCGACGTAGCGCGAGTCCTTCGTCGTATCGCGGACCAACACCGGCTGCCGGGTCTGAGCCGCCGTTCCGACGATGCCCTCGCCGAGGGGCATACTGCTCCACTGCACTCGTTCGTCAAAGCGGACGCCGAAGTAGTGCACTAGCTGCTCCGCCTCCTCATCAAGCAGGTAAATGCTGAAGGCGTCGTAGCGAATCAAACCGCGCACCAGCGACGAGATCTGTTCGAGCAATTGCTTGAGCTGTAGAATCTGCGAGAACTCTTGCGCGATCAACGACAGTGTCCGTAGAGTGACGTTTTGCTCAGTCGAAGCGCGATACAATTGCGCGGCGACGATCGCGAGCGAAAAGCGCGATGCGATCAGCTCGAGCAGATTACGCTCCACGTCCGAGAACGCGTTGAGCCTGGACGTCTGCAAGTCGATCACCCCGACCAGCTTGCCGTGCGCCACCAGCGGCACCGCGATCTCGGATCGCACCGCGTCGACCGCCGCGACGTAGCGCGGGTCCTTGCTTACGTCGTTGACCAGCACTGTCTTACGGCTCTGCGCGGCCGCTCCGGTGATGCCTTGCCCCAGTACAAGCCGAAGGTTGCGAACCAACTCGGGCCGATAGCCGATCGAATAGCGAATCGCGAGCGTCTCGTCCTCGTCGGAAAGCATGATCGCAAAAAGCTGAAAAGGGACGACCTTGCGCACCAGCGCCGCGAGCGCGCGCAGCAGGTCGTCGAGATCGAGAGTGTGATCGGCAGCGACCTCTGAGGCCTTGAGCAGGATCTCGATTGGATCGACTCTGGGCCCCGAGCCGGCTTGCGGAGAGGGTTGCATGGCGCGAAATACAAAGCTGCGGCGATCTAGCCGAGCCCAGAGCCGGGCCGAGACGGCTGGCCGAGGATCGATCCATCCACGGCCGCGCGGTCGGCGCCCGCCGCAAGTAAGACGGCGGCCTGGTCGAGCGAGGCGATTCCGCCGCCGACAATCAACTCGGCGTCTTCGCCAACCGCCGTGCGCAAGAGCCGTACATCCTCAGTCGAGGGGGCTTCGTGGGAGAAAACGCCCGTGCCCGTCGCAACAGAGTCGGCGCCGGCTAGGCCCGCCAGAGCCGCCGCGCCGAGCTTCTCCTGGCGGCTTAGGAGCGAGGTCTCTACGACTGCAATCAGCCTTGCCCCAGCGTCATGGGCTATCTTGGCCGCGACGCGGAGCTCGGCGAAGACCGAATCCAGATCTCCCGCCTTGAGCGCTCCGGCGCTGACCACCAAAGCGACTTCCTCCGCGCCAAGACGAAGGGCCGATTCCGTCTCGGCCAGCTTCACCGACGCAAATGTGCCGCCGTCGGGATACCCCGCTGTCGAAGCGGCGCGCACTCCGCTTCCGCCCAGCACCCGAACCGCCGCGGCCAGCAAGCGAGGCGCGACGACCACTGCCGAGAGCTTGCGGCGAATCGCTTGAGCGCAAAACGCCTCGACTTGCTCCGCCGACGCCGCTGGATGGTGAACTGCGCCGATCAGACGAGCGTCCAAGCCTCTCGTCCGGCTCGCGCTTGGCGCCGCGGCCGGCTCGCTCGCGTGGTCGCATCCGCAGGCCGGCTTCTGCTCTGTGGGCGCGGCGCCGGACGCGCCGATCCGAGCCAAGATCTCGTCGCCGATGCGCTCGACAAGCTCGTCGATTTGAGGGTTCGACATGGCGTCAGACAGCCTATTTCTGGTACCAAAACAGAGAGAAATTCAAGGAAACAACGCCTCTCGACGGCCTCTCTGGGGAAAATCCATCTTACCATGCGGACGTTGGCCGAGACCGTATCAGCCAACGTCCGCCTGCTATACTGTATCATTGGGCGGTTCCGTCCTCTCGCTGGAGTTTCAACAGCTTACGATGCCGATGTACGAGTACGAGTGCCTCTCCTGCAAGAAGCGCTTTGAGATTATTCAGAAGTTCTCGGATGAGCCGGCGAGTGAATGTCCGAGTTGCAAAGGCGAAGTGCGCAAGCTGCTGTCGGCGCCGGCCATCAAGTTCAAGGGAAGCGGCTGGTACGTAAACGACTACGGAAAGTCGGGCCAAGAACCCAAGAAGAGCGGCGAGGAAAAATCAGCGCCGAAAACCGACTCAAAGTCCGAATCAAAAGACTCGAAAAAGGAGTCGGGGTCGAATAGCGAATCGTCAACCAAAAAAACAGCAAAGGCCGGCAAGGACTGAGTATGCGCCACGCGGACGCATAGACCTATTGATTGACAGTCTTTCGGCGGGTTGCGTAGCATGAGGGCAACTCGCCGCCGCGCCCGGCCCGCTCCATAGGAGCGCCGATCGAGCCTGACTCTCATGGTTTGGTCGGCTCATCTCAGACAGGGAAACCACCTTCGCGCGCAGGGGTCCAATTGTGGCAAGATTATCGCGTAAGCAACTTAAGCACGACCGTTTTGTTGAGGAAGTCGGGGAGCAAGTCCATTTCCTCGCCGAACATCGCAATCAAGCTCTAGCGGCGGTCGGCGTCGTGATCGTCCTGGCGGTCGGCGCGGCGGCTTTCTTCTCTTATCAACGCTCCCAGGATCAGGCCGGGCGGGTCGCTCTCTTTGAGTCCCTGCGCCTATACCACGGCGCGGTCACGGCAGAGCAGCGCCCCGGCTATATTACCTTCGCCACGACCGGCGAGCGCGTGCGCCGCACTACGGAATCATTGGAAAAGCTGCGCACCGACTTTGCCGGACGCAAAGAGGCGCAGGCGGCGGACTACTATCTAGGTTTGCTCAATATCGAGGAAGAGAAACTCGACGAAGCGAAGCCCCTGCTGGAGTCGGCTATATCCGGCGCCGACCCGATCTACGGCTCTCTAGCCCGCCTGGCTCTTGCCGATGTCCTTCGACGTCAGGACGACGTAGAGGGTGCCAAGAGCCAATATCAGGCGCTGATCGATAACCCGAGTTCTGTCGTGCCGGCGTCGCGCGCCAAACTTGAGCTCGCTCGTTCGCTCACCGAAAAGGACCCCGCGCAGGCGACGGCTCTGCTTGAGGAGCTCGTGGCCGAGGGCGGTCCCGCGACTGGGGCGGCAAGCCTAACGTTGCGCAAGATCCGAGGTTCCTAATCGACAGAGCGGCGATGAGCGGCGCTCCCGAAACGTTCACGGGCGGAGCGTTGTCGCATTTGCGGTTCCGCGTCGAACAAAGTCGCGGCCGACGGAGACCCGAGCCTCGGCACCCCTACCGAGGCCCCTACCAACGTGATCGCGATCGCGTTGTTCATTCCCGGGCCTTTCGGCGTCTCGAACGCAAGACGCAGGTCTTTACCTCCCCGTACTCCGACCACTTTCGGAATCGCCTCACGCACACGATCGAAGTCACCCAGGCGGCGCGCACCGTTGCCGCCGCGCTTGGGCTCAACGAAGATTTGGTCGAGGCGCTGGCGCTGGCTCACGACATCGGACATCCGCCCTTTGGTCACTCCGGCGAAGAGGCGCTCAACGAGGAGATGCGGCGATACGGCCGACGGTTCGACCACAACCTACACGCTCTGCGCATCGTCGAGACCTTCGAGAATCGCTATGCCGGTTTTCCCGGCCTGAATCTCACCTTCGAGGTGCGCGAGGGCTTGGTCAAACATTCGAGCGACTACGAGCTCGAGCAATGCCCTGAGCTTGAGGAGTACCTGCTCGATCAGCTCCCGCCGCTTGAGGCGCAGCTCATCGACCCTGCTGACGAGATTGCCTACAACTGCGCCGACCTCGACGATGCCGTCGAGGCCGGCCTGCTCGACATCGCCTTGGTGCGGCGACGCATCGAAGCCTTTGATCGCGCCGCCGCGGATGCCGAACGAGGCTATCCCGGCGAGCACCGCCTGCGGATCTTCAACGAAGCTCTTCGCGTCCTAATGGACGGCCTCGTTTCGGGGCTGATCGAGGGAACACGCCGGGCCGCCGAGGGCTATGCCGACGTTGCCGCCGTTCGTGCAGCTCCAGCTCGCCTGGCGTGCTTTGACGGGGAATCGGCGACGACCTCCCGACTGCTCAAGGAGCTGCTAGCCGAGCAGGTCTACGGTTCGGCGGATCTCGAACGAGAAAGCGCCCATGCCGCGCGCAAGCTCCGCGAGCTTTTCGCTTTCTTTGCCGAGCACCCCGAACGCTTGCCGCGCGTCTATCGGGAGCGCGCCGAGAACGAGCCGCTGTATCGCCTGACCTGCGACTACGTCGCCGGCATGACCGACAATTACTTGATGCGCCGCCACAAGCAGCTGATAGGAGGAGCGAGATGAACTCTCCCAAAGCAAAGAACCGAGAAGCCGTCGAGGCGCTTGCCGCCGAGCCCTCGGCTCTGCCCTTCCTGCCGCTGCTCTACGTCGCTTGGGCCGACGGCGACCTCGACGATGGCGAGATTGAGCAACTGCGGCGGCGAGTCAATGCCTCCGACGGTCTCTCGCAAAACGCCCGCGCATTGCTCGACGAGTGGCTGCGCGCCGATCAGCCTCCCTCGCCGGGCCGCTTGCGTCAACTACTCGAAGCGTTGCATGCCCGCGCAAAAGGGCTTTCCACAGCACGGCGAGTGAGCTTGGCTGAGCTCGGCGTCGAGCTCTCTGACAGCGCTGATGAGACCGATGAAGCTGCTCTAAGAGAGCTGGAGGATGCGCTTGGCATCGCTGGCATCGAACTGCTTCGGGAGATTCTTCCTACTGCCGACGAACCTAGCGCCGGCGCCCGAGAGGGCTTCGACCCGGCGTCGATGCAGCGCCTGCTCGACGGCGAGCGCCGGTCTGTGCGCGAGCGCGTCCGCGAGCTGTTGCAGCAGCCCGAGTTCGCCCGCGATGCCGAGGCCACTGTCGCCCAACGCCGTGAACAGACTCTCGTCTGGTGTCGGCGAATCGCCGACGAGGGTCTTGGCTCAATCTCCTATCCGATCGAGCACGGCGGCGAGGACGACATGGGCGCCTTCTGCACCGTCTTCGAAATGCTCGCGTTCTTCGACCTGGGCTTGACGATCAAGTTCGGCGTTCAGTTCGGTCTTTTCGGCGGCAGTATTCGCGCTCTCGGCACCGAAAGCCATCATCGCGCTTACCTGCGCAAGGCGGGGACGCTCGAGCTGCCCGGCTGTTTTGCGATGACCGAGCTCGGGCATGGGTCAAACGTAGCCGACCTCGAGACCGAGGTCGTCTACGATGCCGCCACGGACGAACTGGTGGTCCACACCCCGAGCGAAGCCGCGCGCAAGGAATACATAGGTAACGCCGCCTGCCACGGACGACTGGCGACGGTCTTCGGCCAGCTCCTCGTCGACGGCGCCTCGCAAGGCGTGCATGCCGTGCTGGTTCCGATTCGCCGAGAGGACGGTTCGCTTTGCGACGGCGTTCGCATCGAAGACTGCGGCGTCAAGCTTGGTCTCAACGGCGTCGACAACGGCCGGATGTGGTTCGAACGTGTCCGCGTGCCGCGTGAGAACCTGCTCGATCGCTACGCCGAGATCACCCCCGAAGGGGAATACCGCAGCTCCGTCCCAAGCCCCTCGAAACGTTTCTTCACAATGATCGGCTCTCTAGTCGCCGGTCGCGTCAACGTGGCTCTGGCGGCGTTGAGCGCCATGAAAACAGGGTTGGCCATTGCGGTCCGCTACGGCGAAAATCGGCGCCAGTTCGGGCCGCCGGGCAAGCCCGAAACGCCGTTGCTCAACTATCTGACGCACCAGCGCCGCCTCCTGCCGAGAGTTGCGACGGCCTACGCGCTCGACTTCGCGCTCAAAGACCTGACGCGACGATTCCTAGCGCGCGACGAGAAGACGAAAAGGGCGATCGAGGGCCGTGCCGCGGGCCTCAAGGCTTACACGACTTGGTGTAACCTCGAAGCACTACAGACCGCGCGCGAGTGCTGCGGCGGGCAGGGCTACCTCGCCGTCAACCGCTTCGCCGACCTCAAGGCCGACTCCGACATCTTCGTTACCTTCGAAGGCGACAACACCGTACTGCTGCAGCTAGTAGCCAAGGGCCTGTTGAGTCGTTACCGCAGGCAGTTTGAAGACATGCGGCCCGCCACGGCGCTCCGCTATCTTGCGCGCCGCGCCGCCGACGCGGTGGGAGAGCCGAGCCCGCTGCAGGCGCGCAGCACCGACTCGGATCATCTGCGTTCGCTCGAGTTCCAGCGCGAAGCCTTCGAGTACCGCGAGCTGCGCCTGCTCGGGTCGGCGGCTCGCCGGCTCAAGAGCCGGATCGACGCCGGCGTCGAGAGCTTCGACGCTTTCAACCAGTGCCAAGACCACCTGGTGCGCGCCGCCTTAGCGCATGTCGAGCGACTGATCCTCGACGCCTTTGCCGCCGGAGTCGACGATTGCGCCGACCCCACGCTTCGGGCGATGTTGACGAACCTCCGCGACCTCTGGGCGCTGGAACGCATCGAGGCGGACAGCGGCTGGTTCCTCGAAGCTGGCTTCGTATCGACGACGAAGTCACGGGCGATCCGAACCGAGGTCAACGCCCTGTGCGGAGAGATCCGTCCCGACGCCGTGGCGTTGGTCGATTCCTTCGGAATCCCCGACGCGTTGCTAGGCGCACCGATCGCGATCGGCCCGCCGTCGGATTCCGTGGGCTAGAATGACGGGCGAGCCGATGTTCTCTTTCTCCAGGCTGTTTCGTTTCCTCTTAGCTCTGGTGGCTTGTGGATCATCGCTTGGGGCCGAACTCCGCTTCGCCGAGCTCGGGGACTTCTCTCTCGAGAGCGGCGAGGTCGTCGAGAACTGCCGAATCGCATATCGCACCCACGGAACGCTCAACGCAGGAAAATCCAACGTCATTCTCTGGCCGACTTGGTTCTCCGGCTCAACGAAGGACCTCGAAGTCTACATGGATCGAGAGACCGGTTGGGTCGACGTCGAGAAGCACTTCGTCATCACCGTCGGAGCGCTCGGCAACGGCGTCTCGACCTCGCCTTCTAACAGCCAGACTCAGCCGCGGGAGAGCTTCCCGGCCTTCACTATCGCCGATATGGTGCGCACCCAACGCAAGTTGCTCGCGCAGGAGTTCGGCGTCGCAAAGCTCCATGCGGTGATGGGCATATCGATGGGGGGCATGCAGACGTTCCAGTGGGCGGTAATGTTTCCCGATGCAGTGGAGAGGGCGATTCCGGTCGTGGGTTCTCCGCAGCTGGCGCCCTACGACCTGTTGCTTTGGAAAACTGAGCTCAGAGCGATCGAAACCGCCCTCGCCGCGTACGACGACGCCGACAAAGCTGAAGCCGAGGCGATGGCCCTGCTGGCCGGCTTGCACGAACTAGCGCTGAGCTCGCCGGCGAATTTCAACGCCGGGAACGGCCGCGGCCAAGTCGAGCTTCTGCTCGCGTCCAAGAGCTCGCAGATGATTGCCGACAAGGATCCCTACGACTGGGCGGCGCAGTTGCGAGCGATGATCGCTCATGACGTGACGATCCGTCTCGCCGGCTCGCTCGAGGCGGCTGGCCGAGCGATGCGCGCGGAAACGCTAGTCATCGTCGCCCGCCAGGACCACATGGTGACGCCCGGGCCTGCGCTCGAGATTGCCCGCCACGCCGGGGCCGACACACTGATCCTGGAAACCGACTGCGGCCACTTGGGGCCGGGCTGCTCAAGCGCCGAAGTCCGAGCCAAAACGCTCCCGTTCCTTGAGTAGACCGGAGCGTCGGAAGAAACCCGATGCGTACGCCCGCGATTCTCGCGCTTCTCTCGATCATCCTCGTGGCGACGGCAACCGCCCAAGACGTACGGGTGATTGTTCTTGACTCAACGGAGGTCAAGACCTTCTCGTGGATTGGGCGATCTGGACATAGGACCATTCAGGCGAAATGGATCAAGCTCAGCGTTAGTTCGGACGACAAGCCGGATCGCCCAATGTCGTTATGGTGCATGCACGAAAGTCGGACTGGGTTGTCCTTGTGGTGGCCCTCAGACGGCGGCATTCCGCAAGAACCGCACAGCGGATTCGTGAACGGGCTTTGGATTGACGACGGCATTGTGGGTTTGTGGAGCCTCGCTCTTCCGCCGCGCGGTTTTCATGTGTGGGCTTCGCGGAAGAGAACTAGCTCTCTCCAACATTCTTGTGAATGGGCGGTCCAATCTTTCTCCGATTCCTACGCTGACATCCTGAGCAGGATTGAAAGTCAAGGCAAGTTGCGGTTTCGCCCTTTAGTAGGCCACACGATCGACCTGGGACCATTCGTTGGTAAAGACCCATGGGTGCGCGGGGAGGGGGGCTGGACCAGAGGCGGCATGGCCGCGATCGATCGAATCGTCCCCCGCAAACGCAATAAAGGTTGGCTCATGGTCGTGAACGGCCTCGACGGCATCCGGTATGAGGTCAAGCTCGATCGCGACCTGAGGTTGGTCGACGGCAAGCGGATAAAACCCGCTCAGCGCCAGCAGCCGCGGGGTCCCCTCATTTTCAAGCTTCAGTAGGCGCCACGCCCGATCGTAGACACCCGCTTTCCTCAAACATCCGGAAAGTACGAGAGTGCCATGTCAGCAGCTTTGGTCGTCGGCGCTTTGCGCGCTCCAGGAGCCGTCGGCAGCGTTGCGGCGCAACAGGGTTGACGCGCCCGCGGCGTCCTCAACTAGGAAGAAGTCGGCGTCGGGCTCTCGCCACTGCCGAACCCAGCGTGCAACCCGAATCCAGCGCCCTTCGGAGCGGAACTGCAACGGACGCTCCTCGGCCCGGCCTCCGGAGTAGCAGTCCGCCTCGACGCTGCGCCAATCCTTCATGACTATGCCTATTGTCGCGAAAGGAGTCGCTGACACAAACGCTCAATCGAGCGCCGCCGGTTTACACTAGCGGGACTGACTCATCCCAGCCGATGCCGCGCTTCCCAACCTCCATCTTCACCCTCTTGTCGATCGCCGTCTGGTGCGGTTGCTCGCGCGCCCCGGAGACGCGCCCGCCCAACATCGTCCTGATCGTCGCCGACGACCTCGGCTGGACCGATCTCGGCGTCTATGGCAGCGGCTACTACGAAACGCCCAACGTCGATCGCCTCGCCCGCGAGGGCATGCGCTTCAGCAACGCCTACGCCAATCCCAACTGCTCGCCGACGCGCGCCGCGCTGCTGACCGGCCGCTACAGCCCGCGCACCGGCATCTACACGGTAGGCAGCGGCGCGCGCGGACACGAGCAGTTTCGCAAGATGATCCCGGCCGAGAACGTAACGGACCTGGCGCTCGATGAGATTACCTTCGCCGAGCTCGCCAAAGAGGTCGGCTACACGACCGCGCATATGGGCAAATGGCATATGGGCAAGGGCGAATATCTGCCCGTGCGGCAAGGCTTCGACCTCAACGCCGGCGGTAACGATTCGGGCTCGCCTCGGGGCGGCTATTTTGCGCCGTACAAGAATCCCCAACTGCCGGACGGGCCGGAAGGCGAGCATCTTACCGGGCGGCTCGCCGAGGAAGCGGTCGCGTTTATCACCAAGAACAAGGACGCGCCGTTCCTGTTGTACCTGCCGTTCTATGCCGTTCACACGCCGATTCAAGGCCGTCCGGATCTGATCGAAAAGTACGAAGCCAAGCAGCCCGTTGGCGAGCACCGCCACCCGACCTACGCGGCCATGGTCGACGCCATGGATCAAGCCGTGGGCCGAGTGCTCGCGACGCTCGACGAGCTTGGCATCGCGGATGAGACGGCGGTGCTCTTCTATTCCGACAACGGCGGCCTAGGCGGGTACGCCGCCGCCGGCGTCGATGCGAACATCGAGGTCACCTCGAATGCTCCGCTGCGCGGCGGCAAGGGAATGCTCTACGAAGGCGGCATCCGCGTGCCGCTGATCGTGCGCTGGCCCGGCGTGGTCACGGCGGGATCGGTCAGCGATGCGCTGGTGGGCAGCATCGACCTTCGACCGACTCTAGCCGAGATGATCGGCGCGGACAAGATCGGAACTGGGCTCCCTGAACGCGAGATCGACGGCGCAAGTTTCCTGCCGGTTCTTCAAGGTCAGTCGGGCGCAGCGCGCGGGCCGCTCTATTGGCACTTCCCCGGCTACCTCGAAGGAAGGCGGAACATCGGCGCCTGGCGCACCACGCCCGGAGGCGCGATTCGCGACGGCCGCTACAAGCTGATCGAGTTCTTCGAGACCGGCTCAATTGAGCTCTACGATCTCGAAGCCGATATCGGCGAGCAGAACGATCTCGCCGAGGCCGAACCCGAAACCGCCGAGCGCCTGCACGGTCAGTTGCAGGATTGGCGCGAACGACTGAAAGCTCCAATGCCGATACCGAAATAGGGCCGCCTCGACGGGAAACCAAGAACAGCCTATAATTGGTGCGGTTCGCCGCCATGAAATCTCTCCGTCTACTACTCGCCCTTGCCTGTTTGTCATTCCTCACGCCGCTGCTCGGAGCCGCCGAGTGGCAAAAGCTCATCACCCCAAAGCTTGATCACTGGGAGTCGCTCGGGGACGGTCTCTGGCGTGTCACCGAGGACGGAACCCTGATCGGCTATCGTCGTCTTGTCGTCGACAACCTGTTTGGATCGGGGGAGACTGTCACGAAACAGCAGTTCGAGGATTGGTTGGGGGTTCAGTCCTGGCTCTACACCAAGAAGGAATACGGCGAATACGACTTGCACCTAGAGTATTGGGTGCGCGATCCCGGCAACAGCGGAATCTCGATTCGCGACCCCACCCGGGCGCGGTACGCCCTGACGCAACCGGCCGACTACACCAAGACTCCGGCGCATCACGGCTACGAGATTCAGATCGGCGCCGGCAGGGGCACGCGCTATCCGAGCGGCAGCATCTACACGTTTGTTTCCGCCAAGGAAGGCGTGCAAAAGGACGGAAAGTGGAACTCGCTCGACATCGAATCGCGCAATGACATCATTCGCATCCGCCTCAACGGTCAGGTCGTCGCTGAGCATCCCGGTGATCCGGCGCGCCCGAAGACTGGACCGATCGGGCTACAGCTTCACGACCAGTTCAACTCCATCATGTTTCGGGATATACGGATCAACGAGGCGCCAGGCTCACCCTGAGGCGCCGCTCACTTGCTTGTAAGGAATCCGCGATCGACGAGCCACTCCTCAAAGCGCAGCGGCCAACTCGAAGTTGGAATTCGGCGGTTCCGGATGCCGAACCCATGGCCGCCGCCGGAGTAGATGTGCAGCTCGGCCGGAACGCCGGCTTCCTTGAGACCCAGATAGATCCGTACGCTATTCTTCTCCGCCGCGAGGCCGTCGTCATTCGCATGCACGAGGAACGTCGGGGGCGTCTCCTTGGTGATGTTCATCTCCTTGGGTGCTGCGGGATAGATCGGCGCTAGGAAATCCGGGCGGCTGCTTTGGCGCTCAATCGGATCTTTCGCGGCCGGGTCTCCGGCGTCGAACTTGGTGCCGGCCAGCATCGCTAGGTGGCCGCCGGCCGAGAAACCCATCATGCCGAGGCGCTTCGGGTCGATGCCCCACTCTTCAGCGCGAGCGCGGGCGATTCGCAGCGCGCGCTGGGCGTCGGCGAGGGCGGTATCGTAGCTATAGGAGCGGCCCTTGGTGCGCGGCAGTCGATACTTGACGACCAAGCCGGCGATGCCGATCGAGGCCAGCCATTTGGCTACGTCGTGACCCTCTTTGTCGATCGCAAGGTGACGGTAAGCGCCGCCGGGCGCGACAAGGATCGCTGCTCCGCTGTTGTTCCCCTTGAGCGGAAGGTAGACCGTCATCGTCGGCTTGTCGACGTTGGCGACGGCGCGGTCGACGATGCCCTCGCCACGCTCGGTCCAGACCTCTTCGCCGTGCAGTCCTTCAGAGCCGGGGGCGTCTCCGGGCCAGAGGCCGACAACGATGGGGTCGGCTAGTAGGCTCGCCGTGCACAGAAGCGGCGCCGCGATGATTGATAAGGCACGAGTGAAGGACATGACAGACGGCTCCTCGGGACGGGTCTAGGATACCGGATCGGCGGTCGCACTGCCGCAACCGCAGCTCAGGCTTTCGCGAGCCTGTAGCGACACCGGGTTCGTTTCGCTGTTAGTAGCGTTTCGCCGGAGAAGGATCGATGGCGCGTCTGGCGCCTCAATTTTGAATCTCCCCGCGTTGCGACTTGGAATGGCGTGTCTTTTGGCGTTCTGAGGATGTTGGAGGCGGCGGCGTTGCGACCGCTTGAGCCTCTACGGCTGAGGTTCAGGGTGGGTCAAGCGAGCTGGCCCGCAGTTGGGTTCGAGATGGCGTTAATCGAAGTCCGGTGAGCGCCCTTCTGATGTCCCGACGCGCAAATAGCCGATCTCGTGATGCAGCTCGATCGCGGGCAGATACGAGCCCTAACAGGGCACGGCCTGCGGTCGGGGAGAGCTGTCGATCATCCGTGGTATTCTGCTGCCTGTGTTTGTCGGACACTTTGGTGTTGGCTTGGCCGCAAAGAGCGTCGCCACTCGAACTTCGCTGGGGTGGTTGATTGCTGCGCCGTTGTTGCTAGACCTGCTGTGGCCAATATTTCTCTTGTTGGGTTGGGAGTCCGTCCGAATCGACCCAGGTGCCACGGTCGTCACGCCTTTCGATTTCGTGAGTTACCCAATCTCCCACAGCTTGCTTACCGTGACCGGTTGGGCGCTGCTTGCAGCGACAGCGTATTGGGCGTTCAGTCGGTATAGGACAGGAGCGATCGTAATTGGAGCGGGCGTCCTCAGCCATTGGGTTCTAGACTGGTTGGTGCATCGCCCCGACCTGCCTCTCTACCCAGGCGGGCCGAAGATGGGCCTCGGGCTGTGGAATTCAGTTCCCGCAACCCTAGCAGCCGAGTCCGCGTTCCTGATCACGGGCGTTTGGCTCTACAGCCGGTCGACACGGGCGACGACCAAGGGAGGACGGCTCGGTTGGTGGGCCTTCGTCGGTGTTCTCGTGTTGGTTTACGCCGGCAATCTGCTGGGCCCTCCGCCGGCGCGAGTTGAAGAAGTCGCCTATGTGACTCTGACTCTGTGGCTAATGCCGGTCTGGGCGTGGAGCTTCGACAGAAAACGAGTCCTCGCCGCGCCTACCGCTGCGCGGCGCCGGCCCGGCCCATGATCGGCCAGACATCAACGATCTGTTCGCCGCGAGCCACGTAGTAGCGGTCGTAGCAGTTTGTGCTCATGTCGAGGTTCGTGCAGTAGATTTCGACGCGGTCGCCGAGCTTCAGGCCCTGCTCGCCGTCCTTCCACTTGATCGCGCCGTACTCAGCTCCCTGGTTGGCCACTTGGAGCCACGGCATGCCTTTCACTTTGTCGGTGGGACGCGCCAGAGCCTTGTTGCCGTAGTCGATCGTGATCTTGTTTGGCCAACGCTTGCTGTCGGCCGTGGTCAGAACGGTAAGTGCGCCCTCGAAGTCGGTGTACACGCTGTTGCCGTCCTTGCTGCCGACCCCTTGATAGACCGTATCCATGAAGACGTAGGAGCCGACCTCGAGCTCGGTGAGCCCGTTTTCGGAGTCGATATTGTAGGTCCCGGTGGAACCCCCGCTGACGATTGTGGTCGGTAAGCCGGCCTTGCGGGCCAACTCGACGGTCTCCTTCACGCCCGACAAATCCTTCGCCGATTTCTTGCGGCGGGCCTCCCAGCCCTTGGTATGCGAGGCGCCGCCCGAATAGGCCATGTAGCCTTCGAGCTGCATGTGCTTCGAGGCGTCTATGCGCTTGCTCAACTCGACCGCCGGCTTGCCGTTCTCGATGCCTTGGCGGGCCATTCCTGCGTAAACGGCCACAGCAACGCGGCACTGCACTCGCGCCGCGGCCGCCGCTTCTTCCACCCAGTCGGCGACGATCGGATCGTCGATTACGAACATGAACGTTGGGTCGCGCTTGGTCAGCTCGATCGTGCGCGCGACGTTGTTGCGGCTGGCAGGTTGCTTGGTCCAAAGCACGCCTTTGATGCCGGCGTCGGACATCAACTCCGACTCGGCGATAGTGGCCGTCGTCAAGCCAAGAGCGCCCAGAGCGATCTGGCGCTTGGCAACGTCGACGCTCTTGTGCACCTTCACGTGAGGCCGCAGGCCGATCTTGACCTCCTTGGCATGGGCCGCCATCTTGGTGACATTCTGCTCGAACAAATCCAAGTCAACGACCATGCTCGGCGTCGGCAGAACGTCTTTCGTGATGTCGCGAAAATCCTGGCGAGCGATGCGCGCCTCGAGCTCGGAATACGGGAACGCACCTGGAGAGGGACTTGCAGCCCAAGCGGCCGAAGCGGCGACGGCGGCGCCGCCGACGGACAAAAACTGTCTGCGAGAGGTCATAAGAAAGAATCCTCGTTTGTCGACCCTAGGCGCTGAGGACCCGCGGAAACGCGGCTGCCCGCCAAGGCCGCTGGCACAAGCATAATGGCGTGTGGGTCGGTTTGTCCAGAAAGCCGAAGCGGCGTCCAGCTACAACTTGACGGTCTCGAGCCAGGTCTTGGCCATCAGATCGTGGCCGGCCATGGAGGGGTGTACGCCGTCGTGGGCCCAGTGCTCGGGCTTGGCGCCCCTGACCGCCTTGTCGAACATCTCCTGGAAAGGGACCCATTCGGCCTTGGCGGCGTCGGCGACGCGGCGGGCGGCGGCGCGACGCTGATCGAATTCAGGGAACCACTTCTCATCGACCGCGCCGCAGCGCAGCACGAAAGGATCGCAACAGACGATCCGAACATTGGGCAGCGCCTTGCGTGTCCGCGCCAGCAGGGCGGCGTAGCCCTTTTCGTAGGTCTCGACCGTGCCGTCGTAGCGTCCGCCGAGCTTGTGCCAGATGTCGTTGACGCCGATCAGAAGGCTGATCAAGTCCGGCTTGAGGTCGATCGCATCCGTCTACCAGCGAGCATCGAGGTCGGGCACTTTATTGCCGGAAATGCCCCGATTGTAGATCTTGAGATCGTCGCCGGCGCGCGCGTTGAGCAGGTGCGAGGCGATCAGGAAGGGATAACCGCGGCCGAAGCCGCGCGCGTCGTTCGCGTCGCCACGCTTGCGGTCGCGTCCAGCGTCGGTGATCGAGTCGCCCTGGAAGAGAATAACGGTTCCCGGCTTCAGCGAGCTCGTTTGGCCCAGCCCAACTGCGGGCAAGGACCCCGCAGCCAGCGCGGAACCGACAAAGCGGCGGCGGGACAGCAGTGAAGATTCGCGTTCGTTCGCCATGCGTTTCCTCCGCGAAAGGATTCACCTTAGCACGGCGACCGCTGCGGCGCGCGTCGATCGCGGCCCGCGAAGTATGTCGCTAGGCGGTCTTGGCGTAGGAGAGGCGTTCGAACTCCAATCCGATCGAATAGAGACCGTTGGGATTCTTGGTCGAGTGCATCACGCAGGCGCTGCCTGTGACCGTGAGCGGAACGTCGCTGGAGCGCAGATCGCCGTCGATAATTACCGTCGTACCCTTGCCGATAGGCGTGAAGCATTCGACACCGATGCCGCCCGGGCTGGCGTCGACCAGCTTCACCATCAGTTGCCGCGGCCGCCCCGCGGAGTCGATGACGCTTACACGCAGTCCTTGCGGCAGATTGACACGTTCACGGGGGTGCTTGCGTCTCTCTCGGATCATTTGCAGAAAATATCGGCGCTATCGGAGAAGCCCTTTAGACCGCGGGCGTATCGCAAACACCGCGGCTTGGGCAGCTAGGAACGTACCCCGGTATCTACGTCAATCAGATGCGGTTCTGCCGGGCGGAGCCTGCGTTATCTGGGTTCTCTCGAGACGGGCGAGTTGTAGCCCGGCGCCTCGAAATTGCTCACGGCGTTGCCGAACGGTAGGGGCGCAATCGACCGGCAGTCCACGCTGTTGCGAAACTGAGGCTCATGGCGTCTCCTGCTCCTCGTCGAGGAGCGCTACGAGCTTCGCCACACCTGCGGAGAGCTTTTTCGGGTCCCAGACCTTGTACTCTTTTCCGTCGAGCACGCCGACGGCGTTGCCGACCAGCCCGCGCCAGGGCCGCGCCGATGTGTTGAGGAAGAAGACCGGCTTCTCGACGCCGGAGAGCGTTTCCCGCGCACCGCGGCTGAGCTTTTCGCCAAACCGCCCGTCGGGGCCCACGAAGACATAGGCGTCGATTGAATCTTCAGCCGAGATCTCACGCGTCAGCATCTCGCCAAAGAAATCGCGCTCCGCGTCGCGGCCAAGCTGTTCCAAGCTAACTGTCGCCGGCGAAAGTCCCTTGAGCGCGTCGCGCAGGGGACGGAACTCAAGATAGGACTGCAGATCGTGACTATGGAAAACGTCTTGCTCATCGAGGCTGTAGACGACCAGAGCAAACTGGCCCAAGCGTGGATGTCTCGAGAGGCTGCGTAACACGGCGATTCGCGGCATGAACTCCCAGACCCGCACTCTTGCGGCCCGGCGTCTGCGCCTTACGTCGAAGTTGAGAAACACCTTCAGACGGAGAGGCCGGCCCATGTCCGGATCTGCGATGCCCAACTCGGGGCGGAAGATATAGACAAGCGAATCGTCGACGTCTCCCGGCCGCAGCGTCATCTTGACGTTCCTTTCACTGCGTTTGGGTTTGGCTTCGATCTTCCACTCGGCGCTACAGTGGCGGCCGAAGCTGTCGCGTAGGCGCCACTCGACGGAGTAACGGCCTTCGCCGACGACGAACGAATCGTCGAGTTCGATCCGGCCCTTCGTTCCTTCGGGAATCGGATCGACCCGCAGGGTGCGACGCAGCAACACGGGCTCGACTCCTTCCGTTGAAAGAGGAGTAACGACCGTTTCGATGCGCAGCACGTTTTTCGGCCCGGCCAATTGCTTGGCTGGAATGACGGCGCGAAAGCGAGCAAAGAACCGGAACTCCCAGTCCAGAATCGGCTTCCCTTTCCGAATTGAGCAGGAGACCAACTTGGGGTCGCTAGGTTCGGCGGCCCGAGCGGCGCAAACACAACCCAACGCCGCCAACACGAGCGCAAGTAAGGCTCGCGGCCTATTTCGATTCAGCCTAGCCACGCTCGTTGTTCTTAAACGCACAGTTTCCGAAGCGGGTTACCCCCGACGAGCCTGTTTTTGAGTCTAGCCCGACTAGCCGTCGCTGCGGGCGGGCACGCGCTCAGATGGCCGAACTGAGAGCCTAGAATAGGTAACGTGGATTCACCGCGAGGCCGCATCTTGGCTATCGATTGGGGCACGCTACGCATCGGGCTGGCCGTCAGCGACGAGCTTGGCCTTACCGCGCAGGGCCTGCCGACTCTCGAGCGCGTTAGCCGCGAAGCCGATTTCGCCGCGCTCGAGAAGCTGATCGCTGAGCGCGAAGTGCGCCTCGTCGTCGTGGGTGATCCGCTCGAGCTCAGCGGCGCGGCCGGCCCGCAATCTGAGAAGGCGCGCCGCTTCGGCCGTGCTCTGGCGAAACGCTGCAGCTTGCCGCTGGAGATGTGGGACGAGCGTTTCACCAGCGGCCAAGCTGAGTCGATGCTGCGCCAAGGCGGGATCACCCGTCGTGACAAGCAGAAGCGTTCGGTCGATCGGATGGCGGCGGTATTGATCCTGCAGAGTTATCTAGAAGCCCGCCCCGCTCCGATGCCTAGCCCGGAGGCGGCATCGTGAGACGGATCGGCGTAGCGGGGGCGGCTCTGGCAGTAGTGCTTTTTTGGGCGGCTGCTGCGGGCAGCGTATTCCTCTCGATCCCGTATCGCGGCTTTGACGAGCCAGTGCTCTTCGACTACGCCCGCGGAATGCCCACCCGCGAGCTTGCGGCGGAGCTGGAACGCCTCGGCGTGATTCGGTCCCGCTGGCTGTTTTTGGCGATGCGCGGGCTCAACCCGCGCCAAGCCTTGCTGGCCGGCGAGTACCGTTTCGCCGAGGATCTCACGCCGCGCGACGTCTTCTTGCGCCTCGCGCGCGGCCACACCTACCAGGTGCTCCTCACCGTCCCGGAGGGTCTGACGCGCTTTGAGATCGCGGACCTCATCGAGGACTACGATTTTGACTGCCGCGACGACTTCTTGCGTGCCAGCGAGAACACGACGGCGATTCGCGATCTCGCTCCCGAGGCAACGACTCTCGAAGGATTCCTTTTTCCCGATACTTATCGGTTGCCCCGACGCACCGATGCTCGCGGCATCGTCGAGCTAATGGTGAGCCGGTTCCGCCGGGTCTACGAAGAAGAAGCCGCCCAAGCATCAGCCAAGCTCGATGCCTACAAGGCGCTGACGTTGGCTTCGCTCGTCGAGAAAGAGACGGGCCAGGGCACCGAGCGCGAGCTGATCTCTTCTGTCTTTCACAACCGCCTCGAACGCGGCATGCGTCTCCAATGCGATCCGACGATCATCTATGGGCTGATTGTCGAGGATCGTTTTCGAGGCAAGATCTATCTTTCGGACTTGAAGGATCCCACGCCCTACAACACCTACGTGCACTCCGGACTTCCGCCCGGGCCGATCGCGAATCCAGGCCGTGCGGCGTTGCGGGCGGCGCTCGATCCGGCAGAGAGCAACTACCTGTTCTTTGTCGCGAAGGCGGTCGGGGCCGGCAAACACGTGTTCTCGAGCACGCTCAAAGATCACGATCGCGCCGTGGCCGCCTATCGCCGTAGCGAACGGCGGCGATGACGACTCAGGACGAAAAGCGTGTCTCGACTAGGCGGGCGGTGCAAGAGTTCCTAGACCGCGAGCGCCCGAAGCGTATCGGTCGTCTCGAGATGGCCGCTCTTGAGAAAGCAGTGCTCGACCGCCGCGGGCGTGTCTCCTCACGCGAGGCCCTGCTGGACGTTCTCTTCGAGACCGACCTTGAAATCGACCGCGCCGTAGGCGGTCTGCCCACGGACCTGCGCGACCGCGTCCGTACGCGAGAACCCCAAGCAAGCGCCGTCTCCTTGATCGAGATGAGCGCCGAGTATGCTGCCGCGCGCCGCGCCTCTGACGATCAACGCGGCAGTGACTGCCGCCGTGCCGTGATGCGGGCTAAGCAGCGATTGCGGCGGACGCTCGCCCGCCCGAATCTCTCCGAGCCGAAGCGACGCGAAAAACAAGAGCTGTTCGAGTGGTTCCTGGTCTGGCTCGAGTCGCCGGAGATCTTTCCCGATTGGATCGAGCTGCGTCTACGGGCTCTCTCCAAAACCCGCTAGCACATCGTTCCAAAAGTTCGCCAACGTACTTCTAGACGATCTCGGGCGGCGCAGGGAGCGTGCGTGCACCATTTTCCTGGTTGCTGACTACACGGCCAGCTGGACCGGTCGGGGTCAACACTAGGCCGTCAGGGTGGATCCTGCGGCCTTCGGGCACAGGAACACATTGCAGGTAGGGGCCCTCCGTGCCGGTCGCCCAAGCTAGAATCGTTGACCTCGTCGGCCTCACCACCATTCCGGACCCGTTCCATCGTGGCCATACTTGGCGATAGTAAAGCGGCCTCTGCTTCCCCAGTCTTCCTCTTCTTCGACAAAGAACATCACCGGATTAGTTCGCCGCTCCTACCCGGAGGGCGGGTTGGGTGGCTGGGACTCTCTCGCGGCTACTCGGTGGTCTTGGCAAGGCGCACCCTGAGGGTCTCCACAACGCTCGTGAGTTTCTCCGCAGCCAGCAGATCGGTGTCGCGCACGGCCTCGATCACCTCACTCACGACACCCAGCGTGCTTCCAAGTGCCCACGCCGGTGCCGTGTCGATTGAAGCTCGTCGATAGGCGTTCTCTGCGCCGTCTACGTTGCCGGTCAAGGCCAGGCAGTCGCCGAGATCGGCCCAGGCCCAGCTGGTGCCTCTCAGCGTGGCGTCGTTTTGCAGTTGCTTCTCTAGGAATCTGGCGATTCTCGTGATCTGGTCCTGAAGTTGGCCCAGACTCCTGCGTCGCTCGTTGGCTTGTAGGCTGCTCTTGACAAAGTTTACCCGGTTGTAGGTGCTGCGCAGGTGGAATCGCTCTTCTATCAGGGCGCCCTTCTCGTAGCTCTTCACCGCCTCGTCGTACTGGTCGAGCCGACGCTGGACCCCTCCCATGCTGCCGAGACAATTCGCCCAATGGTACGCGATATTCGATTGTTCGCAAGACGCGGGTGCCTTCGGCTCGCCTTCGAGGTCGATTCCGTGCCAGCCGGTGTTATCGAGCTCCGAGAGTGCTTCTTCGATGTTCTCGACAGCTTCCTCGAACGCTTTGACAGCGTCCTCCTCACGCTCTTCGCGGCGCAGCGCCTCTCCACGTTTTCTCAGCAGTCTCGCTTTTTTCATCAACACGAGGACCCTGTCGAAGAGATCCGTCATCATTCAGGGTCCTCCTTCCCTGTCCGGTTGCTAGACTGTACCAAGAACTTCCCGGCCGCCCAGACTGCCCTCATTCGACTTGAGCTGCAGTCCCCGGCTGGGTGAGCCCCGCTCGCGGTAGGAGACCGCTTGTGGTCTACTGCAAGATACGTTTTGTGATCATTCCATTCGGCAAGAAGCTCGTCGGGGGAGCGCCTTTGCTAGCCGGTCAGATTGCCACATCGCTTCTTCGTTTGATTTTTGTAGTGTCTGATTCTCGTAGGGCCTTGCTGACAGGGAAAGGAGCCAGTAACGATGTCCCTTCCCTATGAATGGCTAGAGTACGCGCCCTCGCCCAGAACTTTGAGCGGAACTGATCAATGGAATGTCTTCCTATCTTATCGGTCCGTGAATCGACCATGGGTGCTTAACCTGTATGACGTACTCCGCGAATTCGGACACACGGTATTCTTGGATCAAGTAGTCCTCAAGGCTGGTGATCGCCTGACAAAGCGTCTGGAGGAAGCGCTTGAATCTTCGCAGGCTGGAGTCCTCGTTTGGTCACAGGCGACTGGCGACTCTGACTGGGTTCGACGAGAATACGAAACCCTTGAGAATCTGTCAAGCGAAAAGCCGGGGTTCCAATTTGCACCTGTCAAGCTAGATTCGGCCGACCTGCCACGCTTCGCAAGAAACCGGATCTTCCTCGATTTCAGCGCCTATCCCGACGGCCCAAATGGCGGCGAATTGCTCCGTCTTCTACACTCAGTTGTTGGCACCCCGCTGACTTCCGAAGCAGCCCGCTTCGCGTCCGAACAGGACGAGATCGCGCGGGAAGCTTCTAATCGGATCGACGGTGCTATTAGAAACAAGAACCCTCAGCGTGTTATCGAACTGTTCAAACAAGGAGGACTTGCTTGGAAGACCTCATCAGCACTTGGGTGCAAGACAGTAGAGGGGTTGACTGCCCTAGACCGAAATGACGACGCTATTGCTCTTTTGGAGGAACTTGAACAGCAGTTCCCCAGATCGATTCGCCCGAAGCAATTACGAGCCCTGGCGCTTGCCCGACGAGGTAAGGATGGTGACCTCGCTACAGCTCAGGAGATCTTAGGTGTACTTTACGCACCAGGTGAGCGGGACCCCGAAACACTCGGTATCTACGGACGAACTTGGATGGACCGCTACGCGAGCTCGTCCGATCCGAATGACCTCAAAGAATCGCGGAGCCTTTATGCCAAGGCCTTCGAAGCGGCGCCCGACGACTACTACACTGGAATCAACGCGGCTGCAAAGAGTGTTTTCCTAGGCGGCTACGATGACCTTCAGAACGCGGCAGCTTATGCCGCCCGCGTACAGGTGATCGTTGGCACTAAGCCCACGCCGGATGATTACTTTAAGACGGCAACAGCAGGAGAAGTATTGCTTATTCGGGGGATGTATGAAGATGCGGCCCGCTTGTATCAAGCAGCTGTTTCGATGGAGCGATCGAAGGAAGGCTCTCACAAGACAACCTGGATCCAAGCGTGCCGCCTGATGGACAGACTAAAGCCGACGCCGGACCAGCGAGCGCTGATCCGCGCGGCGTTCGCTCATCTTCCCGATTGTGTTCAGCTTGGCGCTGCCTAACCCCTGCTGAACAGGCCTGGGTCAACGGCCGAGGTTCAGTTCGACTAGGTGCCTCACAGGGAGCACAGAATCTCGGTCAACACTGGACTCTTAGCAAAACTAGGACGGCTAGATCCTCCTATCTCGGCTAGGGTTTACTGATGCTTCCATGCCCATCCAAGCACGCACTAGACCCGGAGAGGGCAGGCAGACGCCCTGCCGTCTCTCGGATGCGCTCGGCAACACATGAGCGAACTGCTGAAACGATGTACCTAGGCTCGGATACGAAATCGCGCTGCTACTTGATCTCGCGTACTCGGATCGCCCGAAACTCGATCGGTTCGTTGTGCCCGAGAAAGCCGATGTGGCCCGAGCGCCGCTTGAGCCCCGGATGCTTGGCGAGAATCTCAGGTTCCTTCATCGTCTCCACATCCACATCGAGAATGACTTTTCCGTTGACGGTCACCTTCACTCGGCTGCCGACGACTTCAACCTCTTCCGCATTCCACTCGCCGACCGGCTTGAGCGCGCCCAACTTCGCCGGGAAAACGTGATACAGCGAGCCGTGCTTTTGCCAAGGCTTCGTATCCTTGTAGCGGGGCGAGGAGTCGTCGATGATCTGCAGCTCGATGCCGTCGTAGGCGAGGTTGCCGTCCTGCAAGGGACATCGGATGCAGAGCCCGTTGTTCGAGCCCGCTTCGAGACGAAACTCAAAGCGCAACACGAAGTCGGAGAGTTCATCCTCGTGAAACAGATTGCCGCCGCCGCCGGGCGGGCAAACCAGATCGCCGTCGCGGACTAGATAGCCGTCGCCGCTCTTGGCGAGAAGCTTCCAGCCTTCAAGCGTCCGGCCGTCGAACAAATCTCGAAAGCCTTCCTCGGCCCAACCCGTCGACGCAAACGCCGTCGTCAACAAGAGTAAACAAACAACACGCATGGCGCACCCCTCTCCAGGAGCGCATCATAGCAAGGATCAGGGCGCGAAGCTGTGTGTTTTGCCCCCTGAGCGTGAGCCTGGGCGACTGTGAGTCGGCTCTCAAGCGTAACTGCTGTCGGCGCCGCCACGAAGCCGAACAGCGATGACCCGTTCTGCTTCGATACGTGTCCGCGCCGTGTTGACGGCGAGCCTCTGCATCGTAATCTTCGGCGCTGTGGGCGCCGCTCAGACGCTCCCCGGCCCCAGCCCTTTCCGCACGGACCTATCCAAGCGTTCAATCGACCTCGGCGAGCTGCTCTCCGGCGGCCCCCCCAAAGACGGCATCCCTGCTATCAACCAACCGCGCTTCGACAGCGTCGCCCAGGCCGCCGCCTGGATCGATGATCGCGAGCCCGTGCTGGTCTTCGAGCACGGCGGCGAGGCGCGCGTCTACCCGCTCCAAATCCTCATCTGGCACGAGATGGCGAACGATGTCGTCGGCGACCTTCCGGTGCTGGCGAGCTACTGCCCGCTGTGCCAAAGCGCGATCGTCTTCGACCGCCGCGTCAACGACCAGGTCCTTGATTTCGGCGTATCGGGCTTGCTGCGCCACAGCGACATGATCATGTTCGACCGCCGCACCGAGTCGCTGTGGCAACAGCTCACCGGCGAAGCGGTTGTCGGCGAGCTGACCGGCAAGAACCTCAGGATACTGCCCAGCCGTCAAGTCGACTTCGGCTCGGTGCGCAAGTATCTGCACGGGGCTAAGGTGCTCAATCGCGAAACCGGCGTCAGACGCGATTACGGTAAGTCGCCCTATGCGGGATACGAGGACGGCAACCGAACCATCTTCCCTGTTCCCTACAAGAAGCGCGGGGCGCTCCGAAAGCTTGACCGTCTGGCGACGATTCGCGTTGGCGACAAAGCTCGCGCCTATCCGCTCAAGCGCCTGGGCTCGTCGCGCGTCGAGGCGGGCGAGATCGCCGGAACGCCATACATCGTTTTCTTTGACCCGGCAGCCGCCAGCGCTCTCGACCGCAGCGACATCTCCGGCTCCAAACGAGTCGGCTCGGTCGGTGTTTTTTCGCCTCTGCTAGACGGGCAAGCTCTCAGCTTCAAGCGCGACAAGAACAAGATCATGGACGAGCAAACGGGCAGCGCCTGGAATATTTTCGGCGAAGCCGTGGAAGGCCCTCTCCAAGGTAAGCGGCTTACAGCGATCGACCACGGCGTCTTCTACGCCTTCGCTTGGCTGGCCTTTCACCCCGACACCGAGATTGTCGGCAGTCGCTGAACCCCGTCCGGTCTCCAGAACAGAACCGTCTCCTGACGGCCCCAAGACGGTTGCGTCCGCCTCCGCGCTCGGGTAGTCTTAGGAGGGCGAAGAAAAAGAGAACAACTCCGTGGCCTCCAACCTCACCCTGAACTTCGGCGAGCCGCCACAAAAGCCGCTCGCGCCCGCTCGCAGTCCTCTGGCACGCAACGATGCCTCGCTGGAGCGTATGGTCGAAGAGCTCGAAGCGCTGCGCGCCCGCGAGGACTCGCCGATCACCGCCGTCCGACGCGAGCCGGCACGCGAGGGCCGCTACGCCGCCGTGCCCGAGGCAGTCGCCCCGCCACTCCGAGAGGTTCTCTCCCAGAGGGGCATAAAAGAACTCTACAGTCATCAGGCCGAGGCCTTCGAGCGCATCGATCGCGGCGAGAACGTCGTCATCGTCACTCCGACCGCCAGCGGCAAGACGCTCTGCTACAACCTGCCGTTGCTCAACGCGCTGGTCTCCGACTCTGACGCCTGCGCGCTGTATCTTTTTCCAACTAAGGCGCTGGCCGAGGATCAGCTCAACGAGCTACACGGCGTGATCGAGGCAATGGGCTCGGACTTGCGCGCCTTCACCTACGACGGCGACACGCCCTCGGACGCCCGCCGCCAAGTCCGCCGCCGCGCCAACCTGGTGCTTACCAATCCCGACATGCTGCACGCGGGCGTACTGCCGCATCACACCAAGTGGGCGCGCTTCTTCGAGAACCTGCGCTACATCGTGATCGACGAGCTGCACGCCTACCGCGGCGTCTTCGGCAGCCACCTAGCGAACGTTCTTCGGCGGCTGAAGCGAATCTGTGCGTTTTATGGCTCCGAGCCGCGCTTCGTCTGCTGCTCGGCGACGATCGCCAACCCCAAGGAGCTGGCCGAGGCGCTGACCGAGCAGAGCGTCTCGGCGATTACCGAGAGCGGCGCTCCGACGGGCGAAAAATACTTCGTGCTCTACAATCCGCCGGTCGTCAACCGGCAGCTCGGTATTCGGAGCAGCTACATCAACGAAGCGCGCCGCATCGCGCAGAGCTTCTTGGACCGCAATCGCCAAACGCTGGTCTTTGCCAACAACCGGCTTGCGACCGAGATTCTCGTGCGCTACCTCAAGGACGCCTGCGAGCGTTCGGCGCGGCCGGCAGAGGCGATTCGCGGCTATCGCGGCGGCTATCTGCCGCGCGAGCGGCGCGAGATCGAGCGGCAGATGCGCGACGGCGAGATTCTGGGCATCGTGGCCACCAGCGCTCTTGAGCTCGGTGTCGACATCGGCTCGCTCGACGCCTGCGTAATGGCGGGCTACCCTGGCTCGATCGCCTCGACTTGGCAACGCGCCGGCCGAGCCGGTAGGCGCGGCTCTCTGGCGGTGGCAGTGATGGTCGCTTCTTCGGCGCCGCTTGATCAATACGTCGTCGAACATCCCGAGTATTTTTTTGATTCGCCGCCCGAGCGCGCCTTCATCAATCCGGACAATCTCGAGATCTTGATTGCTCATCTCAAGTGCGCCGCCTTCGAGCTGCCGCTCAGCGAAGGCGAGAAGCTGGGGCCGCACGACGTCGCCGAGCCGGCTAAGTTTTTGGAAGAGGTCGGCGTACTCCACAAGGCCGGCGGCGCCTGGCATTGGACCTCGGAATCCTATCCCGCCGACGCGGTCAGCTTGCGCTCGATCAGCTCCGACAACTTTGTCGTGATCGACGAAAGCGGCGAACCGCGCGCGATCGGCGAGGTCTCGTTCCCGGCGTCGCTCACCTCCTTGCATGAGAAGGCGATCTACATTCACGAAGGCCGGCTCTATCACGTTGACCGCTTCGAGTACGACGAGCGCAAGGCCTACGTGCATCGCGTCGAGTGCGACTACTACACCGACGCAATGGTCTATGAGCGAGCAGTGATTCTTGAAAGCCTCGAGGAGGCGCCGTGCGGTGAAGCCCGGGTGCATCAAGGGGAAGTTAGGCTCAACCGTCAGGTCGTCGGCTTCAAGAAGATCAAGTTCTATACCAATGAGAACGTCGGCGCGGGCGACCTTCGCATGCCCGAGCAGGAAATGCATACGACCGCGTTCTGGCTACACTTCCCAGCCGTGCTGTTGGCAAACCTTGGCGAGTACACACCGACTGAAAAACAGAACGGCATTGTCGGCTTGGGCAACGTTTTACGTACCGTCGGATCGCTGTTGCTGATGTGCGATCCGCGGGACCTGGGCGTTACGGTCGGCGGCGACGGGCCGGAGGCGACGCCGCCCTTCGAGCCGGATCTCTTTCTGTATGACAACTTCCCCGGCGGCATTGGCCAGAGCGAGCCGCTTTTCCGGCTGCGGGAGGAGCTGATCGCGAAGGCGCGCGAGTTGATCGAGGCATGCGAGTGCGAGGCGGGCTGTCCGAGCTGCGTCGGGCCTCCCGGAGAGGTTGGAGAGAAAGCGAAGGAAGTCGCGCTGTACCTGACGACAAACTGCCTGGCAACGGACGGAGCTCTGGCGGCCGCCGCGACGGCGGAGGCGCTCTAAGGCCCGAAGCGGCAAACGACGATTCCTCAGGGCGAGCGCCTGAGGCCGCAGGATGACGCCGATCACCACAGCCGACATCGAACGCTTGCGGCGCCGCATCGAGCGCATCGAGGCGGCTTCGCCGGCTCGTGCGCCCCGCCCGTCCGCATCGAAGGCGCAGCATGAGCTACCGCCCTACGGCTTCGAGGAGTCCCCCAAACACTACGACGCCGAGACGTGCCTGGACGGCGCGGTCATGGAAAACGCCTACGGCAGCTACTTCCTCGCCGAGCGTTTCTACCCTAGGCACAAGCTCCATGGCAGTCTCGAGGTCTCACGTCTCGGCGAGATGCCCGGCGATTGGCTCGAAGCGATATCCGAGAAGAGGATCCCGGCGCACGATCCTTCGCGCTGGGTTTTCTTGGATACCGAGACGACCGGGCTTGCCGGCGGCACGGGAACCTGCGCCTTCTTGATCGGCGTCGGCACGATCGAAGACGGCGGTTTTCGGGTGCGGTTGTTCTTCATGCGCGACTACGACGAGGAGCGGGCGATGTTATGGGCGCTCGCCGAATTCCTTCGTCACTACGACGTGCTTGTCACCTACAACGGCAAGTCCTACGACGCACCGCTGATCGAGACGCGCTACCGCTTGCAACGCCAGAAATCCCCGCTCGAGCGCTTGCACCACCTCGACCTTCTGCACGGCGCCCGCCGGCTCTGGAAGCTGCGTATGAAGAACTGTCGGCTGATGAACCTCGAGAACGAGATCCTCGGGGTCGAGCGCGAAGGCGACGTGCCCGGCGAGATGATTCCGTACTACTACTTCGAGTACTTGCGCACAAAACAGGCGTTTCGGCTTGTGCCGCTCTTCCACCACAACGTCCTCGACATCGTCTCGCTGGCCGCCCTGACGGCGGTGGTGCTTGAGGTCTACGCGACGCCCCAGACGTCCGAGTTGCGGCACGGCTCTGACCTTCTCGGACTGGCGCGTTGGCTGCGCCGTTCGGGTGATCACGAGGGCGCCGCCGGTCTCTATCGCCGCGCCGTCCAAGCCGGCATGATGGACGAAGAGCTCTTTGCAGCCCTTTGGGAGACAGCGCTCCTGGAAAAGAAACTCGGGCGTCGCGATCAAATGTTGGTGTTGCTCGAAGACCTCACCAAGGCTCGCAACGCGCATCGCGGCTCAGCTTATGAAGAGCTCGCCAAGCACTACGAGCACAAAGCGAAGGACGTTGCGCGCGCTCTGGAGATGACCTGCCAGGCCCTGGCGCTCGCCGAATCGCCACAACTAGAGCGCCGCCGGCTGCGTCTGGAAAAACGCTTGGCGCGATCGGCTTCCACGCCGCCTTGTCTGCCGGAGCTATCATAGGAGTCTCGTTCCACGAGCCTTCCCGGAGATTCTCCTATTGCCCGTCCCTGCCTCGATCCGCCGCGCCAAGATTACCGCCGTTGGTTGCTACACCCCGCCGAAAATCGTCACCAATCAAGATCTCGAAAAGCTCATCGACACGACCGACGAATGGATCTACACCCGCACCGGCATCCGTGAGCGGCACATTTCCGAGGACGGAGTCGCGACTTCCGACCTTGCGATTGAAGCGGCCAAGGAGGCTTTGGCCAAGCGAGGCCTCGATGCCGCCGCCGTCGAGACGATCATCGTCTGCACCGTCACGCCGGACATGCTGTTCCCCTCGACCGCGTGTCTGGTGCAAGACAAGCTCGGGGCGCACGGCGCTTGGGGATTTGACCTCGTCGCCGCCTGCTCGGGTCTGCTCTACGGGCTCACGACGGCGGCGCAGCTCATCGGGACCGGCTCGCAACAACGGGTGCTGGTGATCGGCGCCGATACGATGTCGCGGATCGTCGACTACGAAGACCGCTCGACCTGCGTGCTCTTCGGCGACGGCGCCGGCGCGATACTCGTCGAAGCCTCCGAAGAGGGGGAAGAGGCGGGCCTGCTCGATTTCGACCACGAGATAGACGGCTCGGGCGGCTCCTACCTTTGCATGCCGGCCGGCGGCAGCCGCAAACCCGCCACCCATGAGACCGTCGACGCCCGCGAGCACTTCGTGCACCAAGACGGCCGCCAGGTCTTTCGGTACGCGATCAATAAGATGCAGGAGATCTGCGAGAGCCTGCTTGAGCGCAACGGCCTCACCATCGACGATGTCGACCTACTGATTCCGCATCAGGCGAACCGCCGCATCGTGTCTTCGGTCGGAGAGCGTCTCGGCCTGCCCGAAGAAAAGATCGTCATCAACATCGACAAATACGGCAATACGACAGGCGGCACGATCCCGCTGGCTGCGCACGACGCGATCGCCGACGGACGCCTGAAGAAAGGCGACTTGGTGCTGATGGCCGCGGTCGGCGCCGGACTGACCGCCGGCGGCGCGCTCTGGCGTTGGGGCTACTAATTTTTCTGTTTCTTGGCGGGTGAGTAGCCCAGCGGCGCTTGTTACTATCAGTGCGAACCCCCGTGCCTCGCGCGCCTTACACTTGGTACGAGTTCTTCGCCGGCGGCGGAATGGCACGGCTCGGCCTCGGCGATGCTTGGCGTTGCACCTTCGCAAACGAGTGGTCGGGGAAAAAGGCCGCAGCCTATCGCGCCTACTTCGGAGCCTCGCCCGAGCTCGCGGTCCGGGACGTCGCCTCGCTGACAACCGACAACCTTCCCGACCGCGCCGATCTCGCCTGGGCGTCGTTTCCCTGCCAGGATCTCTCGCTCGCAGGAGCCGGCGCAGGCCTCCGAGGCGCCCGCAGCGGAACTTTTTTGTCGTTCTGGAAACTGATCGAAGGGCTCGCTTTTGAGCAGCGCAGTCCCCGGCTGATCGTGCTCGAAAACGTCGTGGGCGCAATCACCTCCCACGGCGGCAAGGATTTCGAAAGCCTCATTCGAGTGATCGCCGAGCAAGGCTACCGCGTCGGCGCGTTAGTCGTCGACGCCGTCCGTTTCGTCCCGCAATCTCGGCCGCGGCTGTTCGTCATTGCCGCCGCCGACGCGATCGACATCCCTTCGCGGCTCATCGCGGAGGAGCCCGTGCCGGCTTGGACGCCGCGCTCGCTCGAAGCCGCCCAGGCCGCCCTGCCCGCAGCGCTCAGGCGACGCTGGGTCTGGTGGAATCTGCCTGAGCCCTCGCCCCGCCGCGCACGCCTCGAAGACCTGATCGAGGACGAACCGAGAGGCGTCCCATGGCATACGAGCGAAGAGACTGAGCGTCTGATCGCCATGATGTCGGCAGCAAACCTGGCCAAGCTTGCCGAGGCCCAACGCGCGGGCGGGCGACGAGTCGGCACGCTCTACCGGCGCACGCGTCCCGACGGAAACGGCGGCCGCGTTCAACGCGCCGAGGTTCGTTTCGACGGCATCGCCGGGTGCTTACGCACGCCTGCCGGAGGTTCGAGCCGACAAACCGTGGTATTGGTCGACGGCCCGACGGTCCGGACACGTTTGCTCTCGCCGCGCGAAGCGGCTCGGTTGATGGGCGTTCCCGACGAATGCCCGGTCCCGGAACGGCCGAACGATGCGTATCACCTGTTTGGCGACAGTGTCGCGGTCGATGCTGTCGCGCACATCGAGCAAAGGCTGTTGCATCCTCTGAGCGCAGCATGCTAATCCGCGAAACAAGCCGCCTGACTCCCAGACGGGCCGTCCCCTCTCGCTTGACGTTGTGACGCAGGACGCGCACGCTGACTAACTATGAGGACGACCATCGATATCGAGGATCGGGCCCTCAAACCCACCGACTTTCAGTCGGTGGTCGTTTAGCATTGACCGGAGGCAATCGCCGTAAAATGCGCTTGGATACGCCAGGCGCCAAACGACAAGCTGCGAGCCCTTTTCGACTCACGCCGGTTCGCGCGTCAGCGCCTGGAGCTTAGCCGCCGGCTCGCGTCGCAGCAGCAGCAGCTCAAAGGCTCCCCGCAGATAACCCCATCCGTAGGCGAAGTGGTAGCAGGCGAGGACCGCCGGCATGTGGGGCAGAAGCTCCGGCCGGCGCGCTCGTAGGCAGAGCTCTCCGCCGACGCCCAGGCAGGCCGCTAGGTAGGCGGCGGCCGTACCGACAAACAGTCGAGCCGCCGCATCGAGCCATGGCGCGGCCGCGGCAAACAGGGTGAGCCCGAGCAGAAACACTGCCGGCGCTAGCTGCCGCAGCGTGGTCGGGCGTCCTAGCCGCCGCATCAAGAAAACCTTCCAGTAGCCGTATTGGACGTACTGCCGCCACAGCCCGCTGAGCGAGCGGCGGCAGGAGTACCAGGAGCGGATGCGGGGCGTCTGAAACACCCGTCCGCCGAGGCGGCGAATGCGATCGTTGAGCTCGCTGTCTTGGGTGCGCACCATCTGCTCGTCGAAAAGGCCAAAGCGCTTGAGGGACTCGCGCCGCCAACAGCCGAGATAGACCGTGTCGACGTCGCCCTCGTAGCTCGGGTCGTGTGCCTTGCCGCCGCCGCAGGCGAAGCTCGAAGGGAAAGCCAAGGCGATCGCATCCGAGACGCCGCCTGCCCCGCTCGCGCGCCACGGCCCGCCGACGTTGTCGGCGCCGCTTGATTCGAGCGCCTCGAGGCACTCCGCTACGTAGTCGTTGGCGTAGGTCGTATGAACGTCCATGCGGACGATGACCTCGCCGCGTGAGCGGGCGATGGCGCGGTTAAGGCCCGTCGCGACGATACGCTCGGGGTTGTCGATGATCTCGATAAGCTCTAGCGCAGAGGCTCGCCCGAGAATCTCGCGCGTCCCGTCGTCGCTTGCGCCGCCGGCGACTAGGATCTCGATCCTATGCCCGGCCGGCAGACTTTGCGACAATGCGCAGCTTAAGAAACCTTCGATGTAGCCGGCCTCGTTTCGGCAGGGCACGATGACGGAGACAAGCATCAAGCTGCTCCTTGCAGCAACGCGGCCGCGCGCCCGGCTTCGCCGAGTCGCGAAACCACGGCGCGGAATTTGCCGTTCGGTCCGCGAGGAATCTCGCCGACCGCCTCAATCCGAAAATCAAGATTTCCCAGACGATCGGCGAGGGCCCGACGCAGCGCCGATTCGACACTCGCCGCGCCTCCGTTCTCGGGGACGTAGAGCACGCGAACAAGCCGCGCCGTTTCCTGAATGATCTGCGCTTGGCGGATCGGCCAATCCGCTTTGAAAACGGGATCGAGCCGCCCAACAGGCCGACCGTCGGAACTCACGAGCAAGTCATCGGCGCGGCCCTCGACCGCGCCGAGCAGCGGCAACGAGCGGCCGCATCGGCAGCTCGTCCCGGCTGCGGTCAGGACGACGCGGTCGCCGGTATCGTAGCGGATCAACGGCATGTCGAGATCGAGCAGAGACGTCGCGCGCAGTGCGCCGTCGCTGCCGTGCTCAACCTCTCCGAACTCCGGGAACCAGTGCAGCCGGCCATGCTCGCACTCGCCGCCGGCGGCGGCGAGCTCGACCATGCCGTAGGTCTCTCGCGCGGGGCAAGCGAAGGCAGCTTCGATGCGTTCTCGTTGAGCCGGCGAGACAGGCTCGGCGTTGAGCACAGCCACGCGCATCCGCGGTCCGCCGCCGCGCCTGAGCGCGGCGCGGGCCAGAGCATCGAGCGACGAGGGATAGCCCCAGAGATACTCGATGTGACGCCTCACGAGCTCGTCGAGCGCATGCGGCGCCAGCTCGGCGGAGAGGTGATAAGACGAAACATAGAGCTGGCGCAGCGCTGCGTTCCAGACCCAAAACGGTGGACGCGCTTGCCGGTGTTGAGCAACGAGCTGACCGCCCAGCATCGCCCAGCGCGAAGAGCGATCTACGCCGTACCAACGGCGGTGGCGCGCTTCGTAGATTGCGTACCGAGCGCGCTGCGTACGCTGACTGCGCCACAGCGTCAACGGCGTTCCGCTGGTGCCGCTGGTGTGGTCTTCGAACATGCGGCGCGGGTCGCAGTCGTCCGCTAAGAAAGCTCGCGGATTGCGATGCAGCTCGTGCTTGCTCAGCACGGGCCAATTAGCGAGAATCTCCGGGCTACGGTGATCTCCGGCGAGCCGCCGCTTCGCCCAAAGCTCACGATAGTAGGGCACGTGTTCAAGAGCCCGACGTATCACGCGCGCGATGCGATCCTCGCGCCAACGCTTCCACTCCGCGGCCGAAAAACCTTCGCGTTCGATTGCTTCTTCTACGAGCCGCTCAGTCTCGGGTCCGTAGCGCGAGCGCTTCAGCCGCAGCCCGTGCGCGGTCGCTGCGATCGATCGCGCCCAGCTAGGCAGGCTCTGATAACAGCCGAGCAACGCGCGGTTTATCTTCAAGCCGCCGCCTCGGCCAAGATGCGCTGCCAGCGTGGCAAGATGGCGCTCCAGTCGAACGCGGAGACCTTTCGCCGAGCGTTGCGCGATAGCTGTTCCGCCAAGTCCGGCTCGCGGCGGATGCGCCGAATCGCATCAGCCATTGCGCGTGGATTCCCCGCAGGAACGAGCAGCGCGTCGACGCCGTCCTCGAGTAGGTCTGGGATACCGCCGACGCCGGTGCTGACGATGCACATCCCGGCGGCCATCGCCTCGAGCACGCTGACCGGCGTATTGTCGATCCGCGACGTGTTGATGAAGATGTCGCCCTGCTCCAGTTGTGACGGTACGTCTCGCTTATTGACTCGTCCCGGGAAGCTCACGCTGTCGGTGAGCGCGAGTTCGCGAGCTCGGCCGCGGCTGCGCTCCAGACTGCCGTCGCCCTTGTCGGGGCCGATCATCGTGAGCGTTGCGCCGGGCATCTCGGCGTTGAGCTCGGCGAGCGTTTCGACCGCCAGGATTGAGTCGTAGATTTCGTGGAAGGCGCGCAGCCAGATCAGCCGCGGCTCAGGCCGCCGCCGCGGACGGAAGCGATAGGCGGCGAGATCGAGCGCGTTAGGCAGTAGCTCGAGATCAGGCCGCATCGTCGAGAATGCATGCCGGAGGTAACGCGACGGCGCCGTGACGGCGGCCGCCGCTCGCAGCAACCTGGCGACGCGGGCGCCCTCGCGGCGCGCCATCTCGGGCAATGCGCCGCCGTGCAAGGTCAGCACGAAAGGCTTGCCGCACGCTCGCAACGCCGCGCAGACGGCCTCGGCCCAGAGGAACGCGCGGCCGCTGTAGACATCCACTTGGGCAACTTGGTACTCAGTGCGCCGAAGCAAGACAGCGCCAACCATGTCGCCGAGACGAAGCGCGGGATGGAGGCGGTTCGACGCCGTCAGCACCGGCCAGCCGCCGGCCGCCAGACGCGCGGAGAGCTCTTCGCAAGCGGTCGGCGAGCGGCCGTGCGCCGAGAGGTGATTGCCGATGATCAGAGTCGAGGTCACGCGGCGTTCCGAAGAGCTTCGGACTGCTGTTTGCGGAAGACGGCGACGTAGTCGGCAGCGTCGTAGTTGAGGGGGCGGAGTTTCGGCTTATGGAGCATCCGCTTCAACGCGACCGCCGTGCGGCCGAGCAGCGGAACGCGCTGAATCAGGCGGCGCGCCCGCTTCACCGGCTTCCGCCTGCGTTCCACGCGGGCTCGTGCCGGAGGACCGCCGCTGCCTTCTACGACGACGTCGAAGCCGCGCTGGCTAAGCGAGCGCCGCAAGGTGCAATCGGAGAAGTAGCAAAGGTGCTCCCACTGGCCGAAGTAGCCGATCCAGTCTTCGCCCGCTCGTGCCGAGCAACCCCAGTTGGGCGTCGTCACATAGAAGAGACCTCCTGGCGCAAGCAACCGGGCTACCTCGTCGAGGAATCGGCCTGGACGCTCGACGTGTTCCAGTACCGAGTTGGCGATGACGACATCGAAGCCCCCGGATGCGATCGGCAGGCCATCTTCTAGAGGCGTCTCGTAGATCGGCGCCGCGAGACGCCTGCGCGCGAAGGCAGCCATCTCCGGATTGAGCTCGACGCCGGCGCAGGCGCTGCCGCGGCGGGCAAAGAGCGAAAGCAAGTCACCCGCCGCGCAGCCGACCTCGAGCACCCTCGCTCGCGCCGGGTCGTCGATCTGTTCAAGCAGTAGGCGAAATTCGAGCCGGCGAGGATCGTCGTCATGGGCGTGCGCGGCTAGGTAATTCTCGTAGGCCCGGAAGGTTCCGTTCTGCGGTTGGGAGCCGAAGTAGTCCCCTAAATAGAGACGGCGAATCGAAGCCGCATCGGGAACGGGGTTCAAGTAAGCTAAGCCGCAGCGGCGGCATTCGCAAAGCCGCAGGCCGTCGGCGCGGCGGCCGGCGGGGAAGTAATCGTCGGCGCCGCACAGCCCGCAAACACGGGCTTCGAGGCGCGCTTCGCGCCAGATGGGAGCCGGCTCGGGAGCCGAGCGAACGGCGACGGCGCTCATGAGCAGGCCTCCATCAGGGTTTCGCCCTTCCAACGGCGAATACGGCTCAACACGTTTCCCTCGTGAGGGACGTCGGGTTGGTGCTCGGTCGCCGCAGGTCGCCGCCGCAGATCCAAGATTTCCCGAACGCGTTCCAAGTAGACTTCGTAGGTAAAGTCGGCGGCCGCAGTTTGGGCGCCGTCGGCAAGCTCAATCCAGCGCTCCGGTGAGCGCACGATATTGGCGATTGCGCCGACCCAAGCGCGGACGTCTTCCGAAGGCAATGCTAGTCCGGCGCGTTTGCGGCGCAGCACCGAGGCAACGCCGCCGACCGCCCCGGCCAACGGGACAGCGCGATAGGCCATTCCTTCGCTCAGCGCTTTGGGCCAGCCCTCGGCTCCAGACGAAGGCAACGTCACAAAGTGGGCGCCGCGGTAGAGATCGTTGAGAGAGGTGCGGCCGAGCCACCCGTGAATTCGAACCTGGCCGCTCAGTCCGTCCTGGCGAGCCTGGACTTCGAGCCGTTCCCTCTCCGGACCGTCTCCGGCGATATCGAGACGAGCTTCGATGCCCTGTTCGCGCAGGCCGGCGACGATGTCGATCGCCCGCGCGGCTCCTTTCGCGGCATGCAGCCGTCCTACGAAAAGCAGCCGCACCGGCGTTGTCAATTGTTTGAAAGCCGTCCTCGCAGCGGCCTCGCGCGCCTCGGTAATGCTAAAACTGGGGTTCGGAAAAGAGACGACATGTGATGCCGCGTTCTGCCAATAGCCGTTGACGCTGACCCGAGCCTCAGGGGAAAAACGCCGCAAGAGGAAACGCTGCAGCCGGAACGAGATCGGGTCTCGCCCCCGCGGCCGCCAGTCTCCGGCATACTTAATCCAGCGTCGGGGAGCCCGCCGCGTCAACGCCATCAGGGGCAACGCGGCATAAGCGATCGAAGCTGGGGTGCGAACATGCACCGCATCTGCACTGGCCAGCTCGCGCCGAATCCGCCATGCCGCCGCGGGCAGCCTCGCCGCGACCTCGAGCTTGTCGCGTAGCCGGGGTCCACCGGAGGGCGGCATTGGAACCAGCCGTACCCTCGAGGATTCGTAAGAACGGGCTTGTTTGGGGACGATCCCCGAACGCAGCACCGCCAAGTGGCGAACCTCGTCAAACAGCTCACTGAGAGCGTCGATCTCACGCACGGCGGCGTCCCAGGCTCCGACGACTCGACCGTCGCGGAGATAGTGGTCCATGTTGGAGATGATTAGGAGTCGCATCTAGCCCCTCACGGTTCTCTCGTAAATCTCAAACCAGCGCGGCATCTGAGCACGCAGGTCGAACAGCTCGCGCGCCCGTCGGCGTCCTTGTTCTCCGCGCTTCTCGCGCTCCGCCGCGCTCGCATCCAGAAGCCTTTGTAGCTCTGCGCCGAACTGCTCGGGCGCGTCGGGAGGTACGAATCCCTCGATGCCGGCTCGCTCGGCTTGGCGCGCCATCTCGCCGACCCGCGTGCAGACGACCGGCAGCCCAGCGGCCAATAGCTCCGCCAGAACCAGCGGCCCCGATTCCACGCGAGCCGCGTGCAGGCCGAGATCCGAGCTAACGATCCAGGGCTCAACGCTATCTTGCTCGCCGACGAAGCGTACGCGCTCGCCGAGGCCCACCCGCATCGTCAACGAACGGCAACCGCGGGCGTACGGCTCATCGCGCTCGCCGCCCACGATCAGGAGCAGGAAGCGAGGCGGCAGAGCCAGCTCCGAGAGCGCCTGGAGCAGAACATCGAGACCCTTCTCAGCGCGCAAGCCGCCTACGGCAATACCGATCAAAGCGTCTGAAGCCAAGCCGAGACGGTTCCGCGCCGCGGCGCGGAGTTCTATATCAGCGCGACGATTGTCGAAGCGCAAGAAATCAACGGCGCCGGGCTGGGCGTGGCAGCGCTTTAGGGGCATCCCGCTGATTCGGTCCAACGAAGCGGCCACGCAACCGGCGAATGAACGACCCGAAAGAAGCCGAAACAACCACGAGGGCGGCGCGCCTCCCCAGTGCTCGTGAAACAGAATCGGCGGTAACTCGACGCCCGCGGCGCGCGCGAAGCCCGCCAGCGCGGTCGAAGATCGGCCATGGGAATGGATAAGCTCAGCGCGACACTCCTTGGCGAAGCTGCCGATCCGGCGCATTGCCGGAAGATCGAAGCGTCGCCTGCGGCCCAGCTCCAGCCGCTGTACGCCGTCGTCGAGCAGATCGATCCACGACCCGCCCTGCCGCGTGGCGCATACCGCCGCCCCGCCGCCGAGTGCGACCGTTTGGTTGGCGAGCTCGACGGCAAGCCGTTCAGCGCCGCCGGGCCGAAGCGTGTCAATGAGGTGGAGAACGCGCATCGCTAGGGCCGACTCCTAGGCGGCCTCCGGCGCCGTCAGCGAACGTGCGAAGGCGCGCGCTGATCGCATACGCTCGACGGCGCAAACGCGACGGCGACGGTCAATCAGAGCCGCGATCAGTCCATAGACGAACCAAGGCAACGTGCCGGTTAGCCCCGAGAGCGTCCACAGATGGAGGCTCAGCGCGATGAACGATGCGTAGGCCGGCAAGGCCCAACTCTCTCCGGCTCGCGCTTGGTTGACCGCGGCTGGCAGGCCAGCCAGAGCCAAAGTTCCCAGCAGTAAAGTGAGCGGCGCGATTCCCGCGAGCCCCGTTTCGGCCAGCGTCTTGACGTAAGCGTTGTGAGGCGTGACGCGGTTGTAGTAGGCAGCGGGCCTCCAAGCCAGGACGGGCGGACCCCAGGCCTAGAACGTCTGGGCGCACCGGAGCATACGGCTTGGCATAGACATCCTTCCAGGAGTTGGCGACGACGGCGATCGGCAGCCCGATCCGGCGCGCGGTTTGCAGCGCCGGCAGAGTGCGAACGCTATTGTAAGAAGCTGCGAGGACAGCGTCGATGGCGAGGTCTTCGAACAGCCGCTTCCACTCGGCATCGCAGCCGAATAGGCGACCGGCCGTTCTTTGGACGTGGTCCGAGGTTCGGCGTGTCGCGTCCATTCCGGCGCCGTGCTCGCACATCGCGTCGAGCCTTGCGAGCCCTCGCGGACGCGCCGTGGCCGGCGCAGTCGCGATCTCGTATCCCCTATAGCGCCAGAACACCTGCGACTCGGGGCGAGTCGTGAGAATGACGATCTCGTGACGCTCCGCTAGACGCGCGGCGAGTCCCGAGTGCAGAAAGGCCCTCGTTTCTGGTCCGTAGGCGATCAGCAAGGCGAGACGCTTGCGAGAGCTCTTCATATCAAACCACCGGCGTGCGCCAGGCGCAGCTTCTGACGCAACGGCGCGTCGACGCATAGCATCCAAGCGAACGGTCCTCCCCAGGCGGCGACAGCCGAGGCGGCGAGGGCTGCTCCCAACAAACCGCCGACGCCCTCGGCGAGCGCTTGCGCCGCAAAGACCGCCGGGACAAGCAAGACGCCTAGAGCGGCATTGCGGACCAGCGCACGGCGGACGGCGCCGCGCGAGGCGCCGCCGAGTTCTTGGACGGCGAGGCGAGGCAGCGCCCAACAAGAGGTCAGCGCTGCCGACAGCGCCGTAGCCGCTAGCAAGCCCAGCAGTCCGAAACGGCGCACGAAGACGATAGAGAGGCCGAGATTGAGCGCGCCCTCCAGCAAGCGCACCAGCGTCTGCGGACGGACTCGTACGGACGCCGTGAGCGCAGCGCGGTGCGGCAAGATCCACACGTGAGCGACAAGACAGGCAGCCAGCGCGAGGTCGAGCGTCGTTCCGCCGTGATTGCCCGAACCCGTCCAAGCGACGACGAAGGCGGGGTTGGCGGCGACCAATGCGGCCGCGACGATGAGAGCCGCCGCGTTGCCGGCGCTGAGCATTGTGGAGTAGACGGCAACGGCTTCGTCTCGCAAGTCCTCGCCCAGCGCTTGCGCCAGCGCCGGACGTGCGGCGTCGATCGTCTGCGTCAACAGCATCTCGGCGAGCAGAAAGACGGCGCCGCTGACAGCCAGTATCGCCACGGCATCAAGCGAAAGCATGCGGGCGGCTACGGCGCGGTCGAGTCCGGCTATCATCACTCCGGCAAGGGCGCCGATACTAAGCCAGACGCCCGGGTGCATCAGCGCTCTTGTCTCGCTCCGGCGCGCAGCTCCAAGGTCAATTCGCAGCTCGGGCAAGAAGCGGCGGCTAGCGATCCAGGCAATGCCCGAGCTCAGTACAGCCGCAGCCAGGTGAGCCGCGCCCACCGCCGGTAGGCCGAATCCGTTCAGCACCAGCGCGAAGATTAGCAGCGCGCGAAACAGGGCTCGAACGCCGCGCGAGGCGTTCTCCGCCCAGATGAGTTGGTGGGCGACCAGCGCGGTCGAGTACACCCGCGTAGCCGCCGAAACGGCCGCGCCTGCCGCCAAGCCGCAGGCCAGCAGGACGACATCGCGGGCGCTCTCGGAGGGCACGGCGAAGAGGCTCGGCAAGGCGATCGAAAACCCTAGCCCGACGACGAGCACCGCGCCGGCGCAGTAGAGCTGCCCGATCTGAGCCGAGCTCGCCAGCAGGTTCAGCCGTTCCACGTCCAACCGGCCGGAGCGACGTGCCAGATACACGTTGAGCCCCGGCGCCAAGCCTACGTCGAGCAAGCTCAACCAGGCCGCGACGCTCGTCGCCAACGCCAGCGCGCCGTAGCCCGCCCGGCCAAGCTCGCTAAGCAAGAAGGGCGTCATCACAAAGCCCGCCGCGATGCTGACGCCGCGCAGCGTGTAGCCGCTTAGCAACGCGGCCGAGAAGCGACCGAAGCGCGCCGTGCGGAAGCGCCGGGCCGCCGAATCTTTGTGATGGGCTTCAGTGGACGACAACAAAGATCCTAGGCGGCCGCTGCGCGACTGCGGCGCGGACTCGGACGGTAAGGGCGGGACGCGTAACGATAGTCGGAGCCTGACCCGCCGTTCCGCGTCGGGTTCCAGGCGTTGAGCACCACTCCGGAAATCGACGCGTTGTCGTCGATGAGCCGACGCGTCGCTTCTAGCGCGTCGTCCGCTTGAGTGACCTCGGCGCGTACGACCATGATCACACCGTCGGCGTGCCGCGCCAGTGCGCGTGCATCCGGGATCGCCAACATCGGCGGGGCATCGACAATCACCACGTCGACGTCTTGTCGCAAGCGCGCGAAGATTTCTCGACAGCGCGGGCTGTGAACCAACCCGGGCGCGCCGAACGGCGCGACACCGCTGGGCAACACAAAGAGGCCCGGTTTCTCGTCAACTGCCTGAATCTCATCGAGCGTCGCGGCGTTGAGTGCTTGGCGCGATTCGATCAAGTCGCAGAGTCCGCGGCGATTCGGCAGGTCCACAAGCTCGTGCACCCGGGGGCGCCGCAGGTCGGCGTCCACGAGCAGCACGCGCAGGTGAATCTCGGTCAGGGCGACGGCAAGATTCGCGGCCACAGTCGTCTTACCCTCGCCCGGATTGGCGCTCGTCACCAGGTAGCAGCCCAAGCCCCGCCCGTCGCCGCACAGAAGAGACGTGCGCAGCTCGCGATAGCACTCGGCTGCAAACGAGGGCTTGCCGTCCCACGGAGCAAGCTCGTCGGAGAGCTTCGACGATGCTGGACGGACCGCCGCCGGGGTCATTCTCTGCGATCCGCGCTCAGCCGTTCCCTTCGGTTCCGCCCGAACGTCGACGATCGCGGCCAGTTCGCGAACTCCCAACAGCCGGCCTGCCTCGCCTCGGCGGCGCAGACTGCCGTCAACTTGGTCGAGCGCCACGACCCAGACTACTCCGGCCAGCAAGCCCGTCATCAATCCCATTAGCGCGCTCAACGCATGGTTGGGCGAGATCGGTGCGTCGGGAGGATAGGCGGCATCGACGACCCGAATCGAAGCGGCGCTCATGGCCGTCGCCACGCCGGCTTGTTTGACGCGCTCGAGCAACGTCTCATAGAGCTCACGGTTCGTCTCCGCTTCGCGACCCAGGATGTCGTAGTCGGCGGCAAGCTCAGCCTGCCGTGAAACGAGCTCGCGCTGGGCGAGGAAGTCTTCTTCGATCAAGCTCTCCCGCAACCGCGCCGCCTCGTAGCTTTGCCGCACTCGCGCCAGCACGTGTTCGGTTGCGGCCGCTACGGTGCGCTCGAGCTCAGCGATCTGCGCGAGCACCTGCTTCACCTTGTAATGTTCGGGCGTGTATAGGGAGTCGAGCTCGGCGTAGCGCCGGCCCAGATCGGCAAGCTCCAAGCGGTGTTGACGTAGTGCGCCGTCGTCGAGAATCGCGGGCGTTGAGGACGGATCGCCTGCCGCGGCCGTCTCGGCCTGCGCCTGGAGTCGAATCCGCTCGGTGCGAGCGTGTGCAAGCGTTTCCTGAAGTTGATTTAGCTTGTCTTCGGCGACGCTCCGATGCTCGATGTCAGTAAACAGAAGACCGCTGCGGCGAGCGTAATTGCGCCGCCGCCGCTCGGATTCTTCGAGCTGGCCTCGCAGCTTGGCGAGCTGCCCCTCAAGCCAGGCTTCGGTTTCGAGCGCTGCATCGACGCGTGCCTGGCCTGCGCTGTCGATAAAGCGAACCGCGAGCTTGTTGGCAAAGCTCGCCGCGGCGTCCGGATCATTCGAGCGCGTTCTCAGCTCGATGATGCGGCTGTCGTCGCTCGATCGCACCTCGACCTTCGACGCAGCAGCGGCGACGGCCGACCGCCACTCCTCCAGGTCTCTCCCTGGCGGCGGTTCGTTCGCGACCAGCTCGGCTGTTTGAGCTGCAAGCGTTCTGCCGCCGAGCAATCGCACGTGCGTGCGCAGGTCGCTGCGCGGAAAGCGCGATGTCTCCGAGGAGGTCGGGCTCACTTCGCTGACGTTGAGAAAGTTCTCGTTGAGGCCCTGGATCTCGAGCGTCAGCGAAGCCTCATAGACATCCTGGCGCGGCAGGCTCAACGCCGCGGCAATGGCGGCGCCGAGCAGCGCGACCACGATCACGCGGCGCTGGCCTCGGACTAGTGCATTCCAGTAGGACGCCAGTCCGTTGTCAAGCGGCGCAGCGCCTGCCGCGTCGATCTCGTAAGGTGAGGCGACGGCCTTGTCTGTTGAAGAAACTTCAGTGGGCATGGCGGTTCCTTGACGAGCTCGGCTAACGCACGGCGGCCCAAATAGCCGCTCCGGTTCCAATCGTCACAGCGGCGCGGGCGACGGTCGAGCCAACAACCTTGGCGCCGCTAATCGGCACAAACAGAACCTCTTCTTTCCGCAGCGGAATGTCGGGTGAGACGCCAGCCATAATCCCCTTCAAGTCGACCGCCGTTTCGCGGAAGGACCCTGTTCCGTCAGGAGCCAGCAACAGCGCTTTCTTGGGGGCTGAGTTTGGGGCGAGACCGCCCGCCAAGGCGACCGCCTGCAACACGCTCAACTGCTCGCGCTCCTTGAGGGCGAATCCGCCGGCGCGTTTCACCGCACCAAGCACATAGACTTGATCCGCGCTGGGGACCGAGACCACGTCTTCGCGCAGCATCACGATATTCTGCGCCGCGCCGGAGCCTTCGAGAAGTGTCTCGACGTCGACCCGCGCTTTCCAGAAACCGCCCGTCTCGTCGAGTTCCGCGCCCGGCAGCGGCAGCGTTCCGCTCTGCTTGCGGCGCGTGATCTGCACCCATGGGCCGGCTTCCAACGTTAGCCCTCCCGCCGCCGAGAGCAACTCCGCCAAAGTCTTGCCGCCGCCGAGCTGTTGCACTCCAGGCCGCCGCACCGCGCCGAGTACCGCAACGGGCCGCGACGCCAGCTCTTGAACGATCACCACGACTTGCGGATTGCGGACGTAGCGCGCCAGGCGCTCGACGATCGCCGCTTCAAGCTCTTTCGCCGTAAGGCCCTCCGCCGTCAGGCTGCCGATCATCGGTAATCGAATCTCGCCTGCGGGATCGATGCGCAACCGATCGGACGCAATCTCGGGCGCCCCGACGGCGCGGATTGCAATCACATCTTGCGCGCCCAGGCGGTATTCTTCACTCGGCTCCGCGGCCGCGGCCGCCCACACCAGCGGCAGCCACACCGCCCAGGTAATCAGTTTCGTCATCGTTGCTCTCCGAGCATGGCTCCGCGCGCCTTGAGCCCGGCGGGTTCGATCCGCTCCGCCCAGGACTCTTCAATCTCGACCGCAACCGAACGCATCAGCAGCGCGACCGAGACAATCAGCCGACTCGCCCTTCGGCGGCTGTCCAGAACGCCCTCCATCCCCGTCAGCGGACCTTCGAGAATGCGAACGTGGTCGCCGATCGCCAGCAGCTCCTTGATAGGCCGGAGCGTTAGGCCCGAGCCGACCAGCATCTGAATCGCGCGGACCTCCTGGTCGTCGATCGGCTCGGGTCCTGAGCCGAAGCCGACGATGCGGCACACGCCAGGCGAGTCGACAACGATTCGCTGGCTAGCCTCTTCGATGCGAACGAAGAGGTAGCGTGGAAATAGCGGTAGGTCGAGCGTTTTGATCCGATCCGACCAGCGCCGACTTGAGCGATAGATCGGAAGAAAGACCTCTACTCCCTTCGTCTCCAGGACAGCGGCGACCGATCGTTCGTGGCGCGGTTTGACTTCAACGGCAAACCAGGCGCTGGGGTTCTGGAGTACGTTTCGAGGCAAAGCTATCGCTGCCTGAGTCCCAACCCACTGGCGGTTAGGAGCAGCGGAACAAACGAAGTAGGGGAATGGATTCTCGGGGGGCGCTTCCCGAGGAGGCCGCGGAACGAAATGCCACGTCCGCAGCGACTAAGGCGACCGACCGCCGCGCTGGGCTTCGGCTCGAGTCGACCTTACGCGATCAACAATACCAGAGAAATCAGCCTTCTACAGGGAAATACGGTAAATGTTCTGTAAAAGGGCTTCTAGGGTCAACTTCTTATTCCCGGAAAAGCCGAGCGAATATAGGCTAAGGCCCGTGCGGCTTGAGCCGCCGCCCCGCTGCGTAAGGGGGGCGGCGCCTGAGGGTGACGTGGCTGACGCCTCCCGCTATTCACGAGGCAGCAGCTTGATATTCCGGAACTCGATCCGCTGCTCCGGTTGACACTGAAAGCCGACGACGCCCGAGGCGTGCGCGGCATCATGCGTATCGAGCACCGTCTTGCCATTGAGGACGACCACGATGTGATCGCCGTCGGTCGTGATCTCATACTGATTCCAGACATCGGGCAGCATGGCCGCGGGCGGCGCCTTGACGGTGCCAACCAGACTGCCGGTGTTGTAGCCGGCGGGCTGCGAGTCCCAGATCTGTAGCTCGTAGCCCGTTCTGTGAGGCGCCCCTTCCTTTTGAGAGCGCAAGAACACTCCGCTGTTGACTAGCGCCGGACCGCGGAACTGCAGCTTGAGGACGTAGTCGGCGTATATACCGACCGTGCCGAGCCAACTTGGGGCCGTGCCGCCGCACAGCAGCGTCCCGTCTTGGACGGCCCAGTCGGGCGAGGCCGCCGGATCGCTTGTCGTGCGCGCCTCCCAGCCGTCGAGGTTCTTGCCGTTGAACAACAGCAGCCAGCCCTTTTGAGACTCACCTGGGGTCAGGGTATTGGGCGCAGAATCTTGTGTCCTGGCTGGAGTCGCGGTCAAGACCACGACTGCAATTGCACAGAGAACTAGCCGATGCAACATCGTTTCCTCCTGCTAGCCGTCGCCTACCACCGTTGAGGACGCTTGGTGAATCCCGAAAGGCGAGCAGCTAGTCATCAACTCCTACTTGACGTGTTGGTCGAAGAACGCAAGCGTGCGCTCCCAGGCCAACTTCGCTGCCGCTTCGTCGTAGCGCGGCGTCGTGTCGTTGTGGAAACCATGGTTGGCGCCTGCATACATATGCGCCGTGTACTGCTTGTCGTTCGCCTGCAGGGCCTGCTCGTACGCAGGCCATCCTTCGTTGACTCTCTTGTCGTTGCCTGCATAGTGCAGCAAGAGCGGAGCCTTGATCTGAGGGACGTCGGCCGCGGGAGCCTGACGTCCGTAGAAGGGAACGGACGCAGCCAGATCGGGAAGGCGCACTGCTAACGCGTTGCAGATGCCGCCTCCGAAGCAGAAGCCGACGGCGCCTACTTTGCCCGTGCAGTCGGCGCTGCCCTGAAGGTGTTTGACGGCGGCCACGAAATCCTCAAGCAGCTTACCGCGGTCGAGCTCGCGCTGAAGCGTGCGGCCGTCGTCGTCATTGCCTGGGTAACCGCCCTTCGGAGTCAACCCGTCCGGCGCCAGAGCCAAGTATCCGGCTGCGCCGAGGCGCCGGGCAACGTCTTCGATATACGGGTTCAAGCCGCGGTTCTCATGGACGACGACGACTCCCGGGAGTTTTCCGGAAGCGTTTGCGGGTCGAACCTGGTAGGCCTTGATCGTGCCATGGCCTTCGGGCGAATCGTACTCGACGCGCTCCGTACGGATACGGCTGTCGCTCTCGGGGACATGTTGCGCCCAAGCATAGTTCGGGCTCAAGCTGGCCAGAATTGCCGCAGCCCCGGCTCCAGCCGCGAACGGAGCGGCGCGGTCGAGGAACTGGCGACGGCTCACCCCGCCGTGAACGTAGGCATCGAATAGCTTAAGAATCTCGGGATGGAACTCGTCGGCGTTCTTTCGGTTCATGGAGGGCTCCTTGGGATGAACGGGCCCCTTGGGCGAGCCTATCGAGTGTTAGACTTCTGCTCGTCGCCGTTGGTTACCCTCGGCAATCTTTCGCTCTAATTTCTGGGCGGACGCCCGTTTGAGTGCTGTTCGGTCGCCGTCCACGGCGTCGCCCTCGGAGACGACTCGTTCATCTCTCGGCGCGAACAGACCGTCGGACGGACTTCCTGACCACCCCGCTCCGCCCCCACCGACCGCCCTTGGCAGGAAACGTCATGGAAGCCGGGATCGCGTGCACGTGCGCGCGGTATAGGCTGTGGGTTCGGCGCCAAGCGCATGACGGCGAGCCGTCTAGCGGCGATTTGAGTTTCGCTGGCCTCTACTGTTGAGCATCTACCGCCAGGGTATCAGGGCGAGTCAAGCGCGGCGGCGGCATGAATCTGGGTTGCGGGGCTGGCCCCGAGCTTTCAGGCGGCGGCAGTCAGCCACAGACTTTCGGTCAAGGATTCGCAACTTGTCGCACGGGCCCGAGATACTTGTCCAGCCAACCGAGGACCTCGGCAATCTCTTCGTCGGAAAGAGTGGCATGGGCGTGACCGCGCTCATAGACCACGTGCCGTTTGTCAGCCTCCGGCGTGCCCAGCAACTGAAAGAGCGGAACCTGCGACTCTTCATGCGGAAAAACGTTGTCTCGTCTTCCGTTCAGCATCAGGGCCGGGATTCGGACTCGCGGCCAAAAGTGTAGAGGATCGATCTGATCGCCCGGCCAACGCGGCGTCAAGCCGCCGTTCAGCAGGATCGCCGCCTGGAAACGATTGTCCAGCGCGAGAGCGTACGGATTCACCAGCACACCAAGGCTGTGGCCATAGAAGGCCAAACGACTGCTGTCGATGTCGTCCCTGGATTCGAGGTAGTCCAGTGACCGGCGCAAATCGCGCTCCCTCATGATCAGTCGATCCCTGAACGAGCCCTGATCGTTCTCGACGTGGCGCTCGTAGGAGCCCTTGTAGATCGGGTACAAGACTGCCCGGCCAGCACGGATCACCGAAGCGATCAACCCGAAACCTCGAAGGGTTTCGCTCGATGTTGCCGTAAAGGCTCCGATGCCGGGAAAGAAGACGACGGTCTGGCAGGGCGGATTGACCGTCTTAGGAGAAGCTTCCAACCCGAGAAAGAATGGAAAGCAAAAAGGGGACAACGCCCGATATTGATGAGGCGTGGCAGTATCAACGGGGGTGAGTGGCGTTTGGTGACGGCGCGTGGTGACAGCCTTTAGATGGCAGTCTTCAGCGTCGCGCCGCGGTGCGAACGAGCGCAACCGCGGCCAGCCCGCAGGCGACCAGAGCGAAGGAGGACATGCCGGCTCCCCAGAGCACTGACGCTGGGAGGTAGTCCAGCTCAATGTGGTGACGGCCAGGCTTGACGTCGATGCCTATCAAAGCCCCGTTGAAGGGGCGAAGAGCGGCTTCGGCGCCGTCGACGCGCACACGCCAGCCGGGGAAATACGGATCAGCGACGACGAGGGTCGCGGCGCAGTCGAGCGAGGCCTCGATCTCTACCCGCTGTAGATGAATCCGCCGGTAGTCGGCCGAGGCGTTGCAGCCCTCCGCCGCGTCCTCGAACCAAACCCGAGGACGAGCGCCGGGGTTTCGATAGACGTTCCAGCCAGAGGGGCCGTGGAAGACCTCTTCTTGTTGCTCGTCGAACGGCTCGCGAGCGATCTCGTAGACCGTGTTCATGGCGAGCGCGCCAGCCTGCCAATCGCCGCGTACGAAGTCGAAAAGCTCCCGGTTGACGGATGCGAGATATCCGTTCGAGTCATCGAGGCCGCGCCAGCCGCCGAGGTTGGGTTTGTCTTTCGCGCGAATCAAGAAGCGAAAGGGCCTCGGCTGACGGTTGAGAAACTCCAGAGGCTCGTCGTAGTCGTGAAGCATCGCCAGAACCGGCGCCTCCGAGATCGGGTAGATGCGGGTGACTCGCCCGCAGTTGGCCTCAAAGAAGAGCACGCCAAGCAGAACGATTTGGGCGAGCCGGGGTTTCGCTCCGGCGCAGGCCAAGGCAAGGCCGACCATCCCAGCAGCGATCTGCGATTCAGTGCGGAACGGGGTCTCGGCAGGCAAGGCGAAGAGGGTCAGGCAGCCGAGAGCGGCGACTCCGGCGGGGACCATGTTTGCGAAGACGCCTCGCCGCGCAAGTCGGCGCAGACCGTCAAAGCCCAGCGCGGCGAGAGTGATCAAGGCGAATTGCGCGATGTAGACGGCCTGCTCCGGGCTACGCGCCTTATCGCCGAGAGGGACGACGGAATAGATCAACCGATGGACAGGAGTCAGCGGTCCGAGGGTGTACAGCGTCCCGACCACGGCCAGAGCCGCGAAGTACGCAGTCTCACGAGAACGGCGCGGGATCCACAGCGCGTAGCCGGCAAGCGCAAGCGTCGCCCAACCAATGAATGGGGAGATCTCGAACCCCGGGAGAGGAACGACAGCGTACGCGAAATCGCTAAGCGAGAAACTCCACATCTGGTGGATCTCGCGCGGCACGGTTTGGCCGAACGTGACCGGTTCCGGTAGGCCGACCCAGCGATACGCACGTCGTCCGTACTCGACGGCCGGGAGCATCGCCAATCCTGCCATCAGCCCGGCGATGCCCGCCGCGGCGGCAAAGCGCGACGCCAGACGAGCCGCAGCCGCCCACGAGACGCGCCGGCGGCGGCCGGCTAGATAGCAGCAGTACGAGCAGAGCGCGACGGCGCCGAGCAAAGGCGCTTGATGATGGCCGGAAAGGAAGCTCACCCCCGCAGCTCCTCCGCACAGGGTCGCCCATGCCCACGAAGCGCCTCCGCGGCTGGCCGTCGCGCGGCGAGCCAACAAGAAGGTGAGCGGGATCCAAATAGTGCCGTGCAACATCTGCGGCCACCAGATCGAGCCCACATAGCCCGTGGCGGCAAAGGCGAGTCCGGCAAACAGCGCGGCCAGCCAAGAGGCGGCGAGCGTGCGCGCCCACCCATACGCCGCCAATCCGGCGAGCGCGTGCATGGCGACGAAATGCCAGTGCACCCAGCGGAGGTTCAAAAAGCCGTGGTCGTCGAACGGAGCCAGAAACAGCGGCCAATTCAGCGGGAACGCAGCGCCGGGCTGCATCTGACCGAGCAGCGATTGACCGTTCCAAACATGGGGATCCCAAAGCGGGAAGACGCCCGACTGCCAGGCGCGAGCCTGCACCTGCAACCAGGGCAGAACCTGGAATACGAGATCTCCGTAGTCGAGGAAGGTGTAGTCGGTTCGAAAGACCAAGGGCCAGAACGACGCCGACACGAGCGCCAGCACGGCTGTTGGGCCGGCTAGGCCGGAAGCACGGCTGCGGTGCAACATTCTTCGCACTGTTTTCAATAAGTCAGCTCTGCGCCAAGTAGACGAAGCGTAACAAGAACAGCGCCGCCAGGACGTGAGTCAGCCAGGGGACTCGCCCGCCGCGCCCCTTCGCGATCTGCAGCGCGTCGTAGGCGATGAAGCCAACAGCGAGACCGTTGGCGATCGAGTACGTCAGCGGAATCGCCAACAAGGTCAGAAACGCCGGGACCGCGATCGCGACATCTTCCCAGTCGATCTCCTTGAGCGTGGTCATCATCAACGCGCCGACTAGAATCAGCGCCGGGGCAGTCGCCGCAGCCGGAATCATCCCAACCAGCGAAGCAGCCGGCAGGGCCGCCAAGAACAGCAGACCCGTGACGACGGCGGTCAGCCCGGATCGGCCTCCGGCGGCGACTCCGGCGGCGCTCTCGATGTAGCTCGTCGTCGTCGAAGTGCCCAGAGCGGCGCCGACCGTTGTTGCGGCCGCGTCTGCGGTCAGCATGCGCTTGATGTGGGGGACACGACCGTCCGCGCTCATCAGCCCAGCCTTCTTCGTGACTGCAATGATCGTCCCGAGCGTGTCGAACATGTCAACGAACAGGAAAACGAAGATCACGTCCAAGAAACCCAGGCTTAGCGCCGCGCCGAGATCAAAAGCAAGGGCGGTTTCGCCGAGCGCGGCGAGAGCGTTGCCGCCCGGACGCCACTCGACCACACCAATCGCCCAGGCGGCGGCGCTCGCCCCTGCGATTCCAATCAGAATCGCCGCCCTTACCCGCCAGACCTGCAACGCCGCCACCGCCAGTAGCGTGACCAGGGCCAGCAGCGTCGACGGCGCGGACAGATCGCCTAGGCCGACAAGCGTAGCCTCGTTTGGAGCGATGATTCCCGCGTTGCGCAGCCCGATCAGCGCTAGGAACAGACCGATGCCGGCCGCAACGGCGGCGTAGAGCTGGCGCGGAATCGCCTCTAGAATCTTCTCGCGCGCTCCGGCCGCCGTCAGAGCCAGAAAGATCAAGCCCGACAGAAACACCGCGCCGAGCGCCGTCTGCCACGGCACGCCCATCCCGCCTACGACGCCATAGGCGAAGTAGGCGTTGATACCCATGCCGGGGGCCAGAGCGATGGGCTGCCTCGCCCACAACCCCATGAGTATGCTGCCGAACGCCGCGGCCAGGCAGGTGGCCGCCGCAACCGCCTCGGCCGGCATGCCGGCGTCGGCCAAGATGGAAGGATTGACGAAGACGATGTAAGACATCGTCAAGAACGTGGTCGCGCCGGCGAGTGTTTCGGTCCGTAGATCGCTGCTGAGCTCGGCAAGCCGAAAGTAACGTTCGACGCGAGCGAGCATTCAGACGACGGCGCCGGCGACAAGGTCGGATGCCAGCGCACGGGGATGAGGCTTGACGGCTCCTCCGGGCAAGGTGGTCAACACGACGCAAATCGTGTCGCTGGCCGGATCCGCCCAGGCCAGAGTGCCGGTCGAACCGCCATGTCCGAAGGTCTTTTCGGAGCAACCCTCGCCGCCCGCTCCCGAGCCGATGCCGAAGCCGAGCCCTCGTGGGGCGATGCCCGCGGGGGAGTTGTTCTCGATCATCAGACGCGCGGTCTCGGGTTTGACTACCTTGCCGGTCGGATGCAGAAACTCGGCAAGGAACCGCGCCACGTCGAGCGCCGATCCGTGCGCGCCGCCCCACGGCGCTCCTAACGCGCGCCAGTAGAGACTGTTCCAGTCCCAAGACTTCGCACTGGGATCGCCGGAGCCCGATTCCGGCGCGGCGCTCTCAACCTGACAGCGCATGGTGTCCTTGCGCTTGAGCTGGCCGAGCCCCAGGGCCGAGTGCTTCATGCCCAACGGTTGGTAGACGACCTGATCGATGAAGTCCAAGAAAACAATGCCGGTGATGCGATGTGCGACCTCGGATGCGAGCAGGATTCCCATGCTCGCATAGCTGTAGCGCTCGCCGGGTTGGAACCGCAACGGAGTGCGAATCGCCCCAGCGACGAAGTCCTCAATTGGAGCATTACGCTTTCTAAGAGCGGCATTCTCGGGTAGCTGGTCGGGCAGGCCGGAAGTATGCGTCAGCAAGTTTCGAATCGTGGCCTTCTCACGTCCGTCGCCCGAAAACTCCGGGATGAATTTCTTCACAGGGTCTTCTAGGCCTAGATTGCCCTGGTCGTACAATGTCATCAGCGCCGCGGCGGTCATCGGCTTCGAGATCGAGGCCAAAAGAAAGACCGCATCGATCGTCGTCGCCGCTCCGTACGATTTCTCGAAGACGCTGTCGCCTTGCCTCACGTAGAGCGCGCCGGCGTGGAGTTTTCCGTCGGCGACGGAGCGAGCGAGCACGCCGCCGGCTTCGTCGAGCTTGCCGCTGCGCCAAGCCGCATGGAGTTGGTTTGCCGCGGTCACGGCCAGGCCGCCCTGCAGAAAGATACGACGCTTCATCGCGGGCAATCATAGCACGGCCACGCGGTTACAATAGAGGGACCGACCGGCCGCCGCGACTGGCGAGACAGCGTGGAAGAACCACGGGGGAGCGAGGCCGATTCCGTCAGTAGCCGCTCGCCTGGGCTCGGGTTCGGATAGCGAACACCGGGCTTTTTTTGCGCCCCGAAAGAAGGAAGGAAGCCGCCATGGACGCCAATCGCGCATTATTACAGCAGAACGATCCCGACATCTACGACGCTCTGGTCGGAGAGGAAAAACGCCAAGCTTCAGGCATCGAGCTGATCCCGTCTGAGAACTACACCTATCCCGAAGTGCTCGCCGCTCTTGGGTCGGTCTTCACGAATAAGTATTCGGAGGGCTACCCCGGAAGGCGCTACTACGGCGGTCAGGAGTTCACCGACGTCATCGAACGTTTAGCCCGCAAACGCGCCAAGCAGATCTTCGGCGCCGAGCACGCCAATGTACAGCCTCTCTCGGGCGCTCCGATGAACGCTGCGGTCTACCTTGCGATGCTCGAGGTCGGCGACACGGTGCTGGGCATGGACCTTTCACACGGCGGTCACCTTACCCACGGCGCGCCGGTCTCGCACATGGGCAAGCTCTACAACTGGATTCGTTACAAGTCGAACCCGGCCGAGCAGGGCCGAATCGATTTCGATGCGTTGCGCGCGACGGCGCTGGAGTCGAAGCCGAAGATGATCGTCTGCGGTTATTCGTCCTACCCGCGCGACTACGACTACCACGAGTTCCAAAAAATCGCCGACGAGGTTGGCGCGATGACGATGGCCGACGTTTCTCACATCGGAGGCTTGATCGCGGGCGGGGTGATGCGCAATCCTGTCGAGGCGGGCTTCGATTTCGTCACCACCACCACACACAAGTCGCTGCGCGGACCGCGCGGAGGCATGATCCTCTGTAAGAAGAAGTTCGCCAAAGCGATCAATTCGAGCGTCTTTCCCGGGCTGCAGGGCGGGCCGCACATGAACGCTGTCGCGGGCGTGGCGATCACCCTCGGCAAGGCGCTCGAACCGGAATTCAAGGACTATTGCAGGCAGGTGTTGGCGAACGCCCAGACGCTGGCGAAGACCTTGATGGACAACGGCGGTCAGCTCGTCACTGGCGGTACCGAGAATCACATGATGGTTCTCGACTGCATTCAGAGCTTCGGGATCGACGGCAAGATCGCCGAAGAGGCGCTAGACGAGGTTTCGATCACCACTAACAAGCAAGTCATCCCCGACGATCCGAATCCACCCCTGCGTCCGAGCGGCATCCGGCTCGGGACTCCGGCGGCGACTACGCGCGGCATGAACGAAGCCGAGATGGAGCAGCTCGGCGGCTGGATGCTGCGGGCGCTCAAGAGCCACGACGATGAAGCCGCGCTGGCCACGATCAAGCAAGAAGTCGAGCAGTGTTGCTCCCGTTTTCCGGTTCCGGGCATCGAGTAGGGCAGCGGCGGCCGAGTTTTTCCCGGCTCACGATAACCTATCTCGCAAGCCGTCGTCTGTATCTACGAGAGGTCGAGTGCGGCTTCTCTAGTAGATCGAGGTTCGCCATGGCCGCCGAAGCACCTCTTACAGAACCGATTCGACCTGCGTCGCAAGAACCTTCGCTGGGTCCGGGGCAGCCCGCGCTTTCGCCGCCGCACTCGGCGAGCAAGGCGTTGCTCGCGGCGCTCTTCGTGGGAGGGCTGGTACTGGGCTATGTGCTCTACGACCGGCTCCCGAGCATTGGCTCTGAGACTGGCTCCGGCGTCGCGCAATTGGCGACGGCGCGAGCCGAGCGCGGAGACCTGCGCTGGACCTTGCGGTTAGGCGGCACGATCAGTGCCGAGTCCTTCGCCGCGATCGTCGCTCCGCGGCTGCGCTTCGGCCGACGCTCCAACCGCAACTCGGGGCGAGGGTCGCAGATGACGCTGATCAACATGGCCGAGCCCGGCTCGCGCGTTGAGGCTGGGTCGATCGTCGCCGAGTTCGATCGCCAGTCGCAACAGGAGCGCATCGACGATCAGCAGGCGCAAGTGACGCAAGCCGAATCGCAAATCCTGTTCCGCCAAGCAAATCTGGCGATTGAACTCGAAAACACCCGCCAGCAAGCGCGCGTCGCCAAGGCCGCACACCAAAAGGCCGCGCTTGATTCGCGCACCGCTGAGGTTCGGTCGGCAATTGAGGCCGAGATCCTCGCGCTCGCCGTGAAGGAAACGGAGGCGACCTCGAAGCAGCTTGACGAGGAGGCTCGCCTGCTTGAAATCGCTCAGCAAGCGGCGCTGCGGCAAGTTGAAATCGAGCGCGATCAACAGAGAGTCGACCTCGATCGCGCCGAGATGAACGCCAAGAAGATGGCCGTGCGGACGCCGATCAGCGGCACGGTCGTGATGATGACGCTGTTTCGCAGCGGTACGTTCATGCAGGTGGCGCCCGGCGACGAAGTGTATTCCGGCGCCTACTTCATGCAGATCGTCGACCCAGCGCGAATGTTGCTCGAGGCGTCGCTCAATCAAGCCGACGCCCAAAACATTCGACCGGGCCAAAAAGCCGAGATTCGCCTCGACGCTTACGCCGACAAGGTCTGGAAAGGCCGAGTCGTCTCGGTCGCGGCGATGACTGGCTCGGGCGGCGGCAGCCGACGCTTCCGCACCGGGACCGGCGAACACGTACGCAACATCACAGTGAAGCTGGCAATTGACGAAAGCGACTCGCTGATCATCCCCGATCTCTCGGCCAGCGCGGATGTACTACTTGAGGCCGAGACCGACGCCCTGCTCGTTCCGCGCGAGGCGCTGACCCGCGAGGGCGACGATTGGTTCGTCTTGGTTCGCTCAGAAGGCGGCCAAGAGCCCGAGCGCCGATCAGTTGAAGTCGGGTCGCGTAACGAGACTCACGCGGCAGTTAATTCGGGACTCCAAGAGGGAGAAGAGGTCATATTGGGAGCCGTCCGAATGGCGGGGTTGTAGATGACGAAGCGGAGCGGCAAATCACGGCTCTGGGTTTCGGCGACGATGGCCGTCGTGTTGGGGGCTGCCGTGACTTGGGCGGGGCTGTACTTCTACACGCCTGCGGGTCTGGAAGTTCCGACCGCCCGCGTCGAGCGCCGCGACTTCGTCACCACGGTGTCGAGCCGCGGCGAGATGCAAAGCGCCCAGAGCGTCCAAATCGCCGCCCCTCAGACGCCCGACCTGAAGATCGTACGGCTCGCCGAAAACGGCGTGCCGCTAAAGAGGGGAGACATCGTCGCGGGCTTCGACTCCGCGGCGGAAGAGGACCGCTACATCTTGCGCGATACGAACGTACGCCAAGTGGAGAGCGAGATCAAGCAGGCCAAAGCGCAACACTCGATCGCCGATGAGCAGAACGAAATGATCGTGATGCAGTCGACCTACAACGTCGAGCGCGCGGATCTCGAAGCATCGAAGCAAGAAATCCTCGCCGAAATCGACGCCCTCAAGGCCAAGATCGACGTAGAGGTATCCAAGGGAGAGCTCGCCAAGGCAGAGACGAACCTCAAGGCGACTGACATCTCGCAAGGCGCCGACCTGGCGGGGCTCGAAGAACGACTTCAAAAGGCTGTCCGGGACCGTGATCTCTCCAAGACCTATTTAGGAACGATGGTGCTGCGTTCACCCGTCGACGGCGTGGTGCAGATCATGACCAACAATCGCGCCCAGGGCTCGTTCGGCACCAGCCGTCCGCCGTTCCAAGAGGGCGATTCGGTTTGGACGGGCGCGGTCATCGCGGAGATTCCCGATCTGAATTCGCTGCGCGTTGAGTTCCGCGTCGAGGAAATCGACCGAGGCCGGGTACGTGAGGGGCTTTCGACGACGATTCGTGTCGACGCCGTACCCGACGCCGTGCTGCGCGGCAAGGTCGAATGGTTGAGCCCAATCGCTACGCTGGTGTTTAGCAGGCTTCCCCCTGAGAAGAACTTCCCTGCTTACTCGAGCCTTGAGAAGATTCACCCCAGGTTGCGTCCGGGAATGAGCGCGACCGTCGAGATCGTGGTCGAGCGCCGTCCGGACGTCTTAGTGATCCCGAGCAAAGCGAGCTTTCAGATTGACGGCAGCCCGACGGTCTTTGTTCGCCGCGGCGCCGGCTACGTACGGCGCAAGATCGAGGTCGCGGCCCGAAATTCGAATGAGATCGTCGTCTCTTCGGGCCTTGAAGAAGGCGAAGTCGTGGCGACGGAAAATCCGGAGATCCGCTCCTAAAGCGGCAGAGCGTTAAGGAAGAGTTGCAGTGAAGAAGATCGCAATTCGAGTCTTGATTCTGCTGATAACGGCGGGCGCCGTCGCCGGCGGGTTCTACTATTGGCGTCAAGCGCCGAAAGGCGGCGCATCTGAGATCGCCTTGACCGAGGTCAAACGGGGCGATCTAACCATCCGTACGCATTTCCGGGGCGAGCTGCGGGCCGTCCGCTCGACCACGCTCAACGCTCCTAATCTCGGTTCGCAAACGCAGCTTACCGCGCTCGCGCCGGCAGGTGCCCTAGCCCGGCGCGGCGATCTGATCTTCGAGTTGGACGACTCCGAGCGAGTCGCGGCCATGGAAGACGATCTCCTCGAAGTCGAGGGAATCCAGCAGCAGCTCAAGCAAGCCGAGACCGAGCTAGAGATTCGCAAGACCCAGGACGAGGTCGAGTTGGTGCGCGCCGACTTCCAGGTACGTAAGGCAGAGCTTGAGGTTCGCCGCAATGAGCTGATCTCGGCCATCGACGCGCGCAAGAACGAGCTCACGCTCGAAGAGGCTAAGCGCCGCAAGCAGAAGCTTGAAGAAGACATCAAGAATCGTCTGGCGCAGCGCGAAGCCGAGCTTGCGGTGCTGCGCGAGCAGCTCAAGAAAGCCAACCTCGACGTAGGACGGGAGCGGCGCCGAATCGAGCAGGCGCGCATGCTGGCGCCGCTCAGCGGTCTCGTATCGATACTTGAGAATCGTTCCGGAGGCCGGGGAGGTTTCGGCCAAGCGATGCCGACCATTCGCGAAGGCGACCAAGTACCGGCCGGAATCGCCGTGGCGCAGTTGCTTGATCTCTCGGAGATGGAGCTGATCGCCAAGGTTGAAGAAGTCGAGCGCGCTAACCTACAGGTCGGCCAAGAGGCAATCATCCGCCTTGACGCCCTCCCTCACAAGACCGTCAAAGGCCGCGTCAAGCGACTCGGCAACACTGCGTCCATGAACATCTTTCGCGGCGAGGCGACCAAGAAGTTCGACTGCGTGCTCACGATCGACATGCGCCAACTGCTTGAGAGCGTCGGGGCGAAGCCGGACCAAGTCGACCGTATCCTGGCCACGGCGCGCGAGAACTCATCTCGCGGTTCGAGCGGGGGGCGTCGAGGCGGCGTTTCCTCCCCTGCCGCTGCTCCAGCAGACGCGCCAGGCCCAGCTTCCGCTCCTGGCCAGCGGCCCGCCGCGGGAGCAGGCGGTCCTGGCGGCGGTCCACGTTCAAAGAACGCCGGCGGTGCGAGCGGCAGACTTAGCCGCATGCCTGCCGAAATGCGCGAGCAGGTTGAGAAGCTTCTCAATGGACGCGACATCAGCGATCTCAGCCAAGAGGAACGACGAAAGATCTTCCAGCAGATGCGCGGCGCACGCGGCGGCACGCAAGGCGGCGGAGGGCGCCGCGCCGGCGGCCAAGGAGGCGGCCCCGCCGGGTTCCCGGGCGGCGGCAGGTCTCCGGGCGGACCCGGCGGCGGGCCTGGCCAGCCGGCGCCGTCAGCGGACATCGTTGACGTACCTCGATCAATCGGCGGCTTCAGCGCGGAGCAACGTCAGGCGGCGAGTCTTCCTCAGGCGCCGGAAGAGGGCTCTGATGTGGATATATTGCTCCGTCCGGGTTTGCTCGCCGACGCCGAGGTCATCGTCGACGAGATCAAGGATGTGCTCTACGTTCCCTACCAGGCAGTGTTCGAATCGCCGAAAGGACCGATTGTCTACGCCTGGAACGGCAGCGCGATTGAGCCGCGTCAGGTCGAGCTAGGGCGCCGCTCGGAGTCCCAGATCGAGATCGCCTCGGGTCTCGATGAAGGCGACCGTATTGCGCTCGAACCCCCAGCCGACGCGCGGCCCGCGCGGAAGAAGAAGCCCGCCCCGAAGAGAGGCGGCGGTCCTAGCTTCCCGACCGGCGGCGGCGGGGGCGGCCGCGGTGGTCGCGGCGGCGGGGGCCGTTGAGCTTGAGCGTCGGAGCGCTGCCGCTCTCCGAACCGACCGCATCTCAGAGGATTCAGGACACGAATGGCCGCACCGATCCCTAACGTCTTGCCCGAGCTGTGGATGGGCCTCTACAGCCTGTGGGCCCACAAGCTACGCTCGCTGCTGACGATGCTCGGCATGATCTTTGGCGTCGGCGCCGTGGTGGCGATGATGTCGATCACCGCCGGCGCGCAGCAAGAGATCGCACGCTACATCGATCTGCTCGGCGTCAACAACATCATTCTCGAAGCAAAAGAGTCGGTCGACCGCGACACGCTGATCGCCGTCCGCCAGATCTCGCCCGGACTCACGTTTAGGGACTTTCGCGCCATCGAGGCCAACACGCCGAACATCGCCGCGATGTCCCCCCGTAAGAGCTTCACGCCGACCAGCGTTTTGCCGCGCACCGAGCAGGATATGCCCAAGCTGATCGGCGTGCTCCCGAACTACATCGACATCTATTCGTTGACGATGCTCGAAGGCCGCTTCTTCGACGAAGAGGAGAATCTGCGCTCCGCGCCCGTCTGTGTGCTCGGCGAAGGGACGAAGGTCAACTTGCTCGGCTACGGCTCGGCGGTCGGCGAATACGTCAAGGTCAACGAAGTTTGGCTGCGTGTCGTCGGCGTGATGGCGCCGGCGGCAACCGCCGAGGCGGACATCGAAGGCATCGAGTCCGACGATCGCAACAACCTCATCATCGCGCCGCTCAACGCGGTGATGCGCCGCTTCGAGGACAACAACAGCTACCTCAGGGACGAGATCGACGCAATCTTTCTGCGCGTTGAGACCGGTTCGGACCCGATCGAGACGGCCGAGATCGTGCGCGCCATCGTCTCCTCAAGGCACAACGATGCGGGAGACTTCTCCGTCATCGTGCCCGCCGGCCTGCTTGCCCAACAGCGGCAACAGCAAGAGATCTTCGAGATCGTGATGATCTGCATCGCCAGCATCTCTTTGCTCATCGGCGGTATCGGGATCATGAACATCATGCTGGCCACGGTGCTCGAACGGACCCGTGAGATCGGCATCCGCCGTGCTATCGGCGCCCGGCAACGGGACATCGTGCGGCAGTTCCTCATCGAGGCCGTGCTGATCTCGATCGTCGGCGGTCTGATCGGCGTCGCAGCCGGCTTTGGCGGCTCGCAGATCATTTCCGTCATCGCAGAATGGCCGACCGTCGTCTCGATCTTCTCGATCCTCGTCGCCTTCGGAGTTTCCGTGGCGGTGGGGCTGCTGTTTGGAATCTACCCGGCGGTGCAGGCCGCCAAGCTCGATCCGATCGAGGCGATGCGCTATGAATAACGGTCGCCCAATGCGCTTGTGGAGACGCCGTTTGACGGCAGCTCCGTTTTCAGGAATGACGCCCATGCTTTTGCGCTTTCTCTCGGGTTGCGTTGTACTGCTGCTGAGCGCTTCGCTCTCGGCGCAGTTCGCGACTTTTCCCAGCAAGACATATTTTCGAGAACAGTGGGCGCGGCCGCCGCTTGATGTAGAGATCGAATTGGCGGGCAACCTCGAAAACTACGTCGTCGACGGTAAGCTGCAGCTCTCATTACGGGCGTATCTCGAGATCGTGATGTCCAACAACCCGGACGTCAGCCTCCAGAAGCTGTCGGTGTATGAAGGCCAGAATGCAATCCAGCGTGCGCTGAGCCCATTCGATCCCAATCTGACGGGAACCTTCGACGCGCGCCGCTCGGCAACGCCGTCGAACGATGTCCTGCAGGGCGCCGACGTGCGCAGCGCCCTCAACCAGACGGCGCGCTTCACCTACTCCGAGTCGTTGATTACCGGTACGGACTACCAGGTCGGCTATGTCGGCAGCAAACTGTCGAACAACTCCGCGTTCACAACCTTCAATCCCTCGATCAATCAATCGCTCGAGTTCCGCATTAGTCAGCAACTGTTGCGAGGCCGTGGCAAGGGCATTCAGCGCATTCCGATCCTGATTGCCGAATCGCGCCTGGATCAAACCGAGGCTCAAGTCCGCAGCCAGATCATGAACTTGATCTTCCAGGCGGAACAGGACTACTGGAGTGTGGTCTCGGCGCGTGATCAGTTGCGGGTGCAAGAGAACTCCCTCGAGCTGGCCGGGCGAGCGCTTGAGCGCTCGCGCCGTGAGCTCGAGCTGGGCGCCATCTCTCCGCTCGACATCTACCAGCCCGAGGAGCGTTACGCTCGCGCGCAGGTGTTGGTCACCCAAGCCGTCTATCGCCTCAAGCAAAACGAGGACGCGGTTCGCCGCCAGGCAGCGGCTGACCTTCACCCCACGGTGCGCCAGCTACCGCTGGTGCTCACCGAAGCAGCCGATCCGCCCATCGTGACGCCCGTATACGATCCCGAAGAAACCGTCAACAGAGCCTTGCGCCTTCGTCCGGAGATCGAGCAGCGCCTGCGCTCGATCGAGATCGACGATCTCGATATTCGAGGTACTACGGATCAGTTGCGACCCGAGCTGACGGTGAGCGGCGCGTACTCCGCCGTAGGACGGGGCGGCAACTTCTCTGATCGATCGCTCACCGGCGGGGGCAGCGGCACGATCGTTCCTGGCGGGGTCGGAGACGCCCTCAACCAACTATTCGATTTCAGCTTCCCAACCTACACATTCGGCCTGACGTTGCAGCTGCCGTTGGCCAATCGGCGAGCCGCTGCGGATCTAGCCGACGCCACCATTCAGAAGAAGCGCGATCTCTACCAGCTTCGCAGTTTGGAGCAACAGGTTCGGCTGGAAATTCTACAGGCGATCGCCGAGGTCGAATCATCCGACGCGGCCGTGAAGCAAGCGACCATCGCGGCCGACTTTGCCCAGAAGCGGCTGGACGCCGAACAGCAAAAGTACGATCTCGGGGTAACAACGATCTTCTTCGTGCTCGACGCACAGGAGTCGCTGGTGGTCGCCGAGGCCGCTGTTGTCAGCCAATCGATCGCCTACCGGCGTGCGTTGCTGACGTTGTTGCGGGCCACCGGCGACTTGTTCGAGGCGCGAGGCGTTTCAGTTCGTTACGACTAGTCGTCGCGACCGCCCGCGATTGCCGACACGAAGTGAATTTCGCTGTCGGAGCCGACGGCTTCGCGCACGCCGAGGGTGCTGATCTCGCCGTCGATCGCTACGGCCAGGTTGGCTCGCAACCGGCCTTCGCCGTCAAGCAAGCGCGACGAGATCCCAGGCCAGCGACTCTCTAGACTCTCGAGGACTTGCCGGACCGTAGAGCCCGAGACCTCTACCTCGGTTGAGCCGCCGGTCAGCTCTTTGAGCATCGTCGGAATGAAAACCGTCGGCAGCAGAGCCTCCCCTACTTCGCCCAGATCGCTTCCATCACCGATGGCGGGCTCATCGGAAGCCGCTTCATGCGGACGCCGGCGGCGGCGTGAATCGCGTTAGCGACCGCGGCCGGCGGCGGCACGATGTTGGCCTCGCCCACTCCCCGCACCCCGAAGGGATGTCCCGGATTGGCGACCTCGATGATGCAAGTGTCAATCATCGGAAGATCGAGCGCCGTCGGCATTCGATAGTCGAGCAGCGTCGAGTTCTTCATTTCGCCCTCGGGACTCATGAAGTACTCCTCGTTGAGCGCCCAGCCGATTCCCTGCACGCTGCCGCCCTGCATCTGTCCCTCGACGTAACTGGGGTGAATCGCCTTTCCCGCGTCCTGGAACGCGGTGAAGCGAAGGATTGTGGTCTTGCCCGTCTCAGGATCGACTTCGACGTCGACGATGTTGCCGGCGAACGAGCCGCCGACGCCGCGCGGCTTCACCGTGGCGCGTCCTACGATCGGGCCGCCGGTCTCGCCGAGCTTGGAGGCCAGCCGCCGGAAGCCGATCGAGCGGCGCTTGCCGTTGTCGCTCGCGAACGTGCCGTCTTCGAAAGTCACCTTGTCCGGCTCGGTCTCCCATAGCAGCGCGGCGCGTTCCTTCATCTGCCGCAATACGTCGTGTGCGGCGTTGTGCGCAGCGTAGCCGGTGCAGAAGGTCGTGCGGCTGCCGCCGGTGACGTCCGTGTAGCCGACCGAATCCGTGTCGGCGACCGTTGGCTGGACCTGTTCCGCCTTCAGTCCGAGCACCTCAGCCGCCTGCATCGCGATCGACGTGCGTGTGCCGCCGATGTCCGTTGAGCCTTCGACCAAGTTGACGGTGCCGTCGGAGTTCACGCTGATCGATGCGCTCGACTCGAGCCCGACGTTGAACCAGAAGCCGATGGCCACGCCGCGGCCGCGATTAGGACCTTCCAGCGGGGCTTCGTAGTGGGGGTGATTCTGCATCGCCTCGAGCACTTCGACGCAGCCAATGCGGCGAAACTTTGGACCGTCGGCTCGGCGCGTGCCTTCCTTGGCGGCGTTTTTGAGGCGCAGATCGATAGGATCCATCCCGAGCTTCCCGGCTAGCTCATCGACCACGGTTTCGGTCGCGAAGGCGGCGTTGGTGGCGCCGGGAGCGCGGTAGGCGGCGGTCGACGGTTTGTTGACGACCACGTCGTAGCCGTCGATGACCACATTGTCGATGTCGTAGGCGGCGAAGACGCACATCGCGGCCGGGGCGACCATGGCGCCCGGATAGGCCCCGGCTTCGAAAGCAAGGTCCGCTTTGGCGGCGACGAGTGTTCCGTCGTTCTTGGCGCCGATCTTGACCTTGATATGCGAGCCCGGAGTCGGTCCGGTCGCTTCAAACACATCTTGGCGCGACATCACGATCTTCACCGGCCGTCCGCTCTTCTTCGACAGCAGGGCCGCCACAGGCTCGAGGTAGACGGGAATCTTGCCCCCGAAGCCGCCGCCGATCTCCATCGGCGTGACTTTGACTTGCGAGACCGGGACGCCGAGGACCTTTGACGTGGTGTCGCGCGTCGGGAAGGCCCCCTGGGTCGAGCACCAGACTTGGACGCGACCGTCGTTGTTCCAGAGCGCGGTGGCTGTCTGCGGCTCGATGTAGCCTTGGTGCACGGTCGAGGTGTCTAGCTCGGATTCGACGATCACGTCGGCATCGGAGAAGCCCTTCTCGACATCGCCCTTTTCATGACGGAAGTGTGCGGCAAGGTTGCCGCCGCGGTCGGTCGCCTCGCCGAGCTCTTGAGTACGCAGGTCGTCGTGGAGAACCGGAGCGTCCTGGCGCATGGCGTCGGGTGCGGTCAGCGTAGCGGGCAGCGGCTCGTAGTCGACCTTGATCAGCTTCAGGGCTTCTTGCGCCAGATGCAGGCTTGCGGCGGCGACGGCCGCTACAGGGTGACCTCGATAGAGGACCTTGTCTTTGGCCAAGACGTTGCCGCGTACGTAGGCGAGCGGCGTCGGGCCCTCGCCGACGTCAACGATCTTGTCGCCCGAGGGACCGAAGTTCGTCGCTGTCACGACGGCCATGACGCCGTTGGCCTTAGCGGCGGCACTGACATCCACGCTCTTGATACGAGCGTGAGCGTGGGGACTCCGCAGCACCGCGCCCTGAAGCAATCCCGCGAGTTGGATGTCCGCGCCGTAGAGGGCGCGGCCAGTTACTTTGTCGACGCCGTCGTGGCGCACTGGGCGGGTACCGACGACGTTGTACTCCTTGTTCGCAAGGACCATGTTGGGCTCATAGCCTGAAGCGTTCATGATTTGGTCTCCTCGAGGTCAGCATCTCTCGCTTGGCGCATTTGCGCCGCCGCGTCTTGGACGCCGCGTATGATTTTGTCGTAGCCGGTGCAGCGGCACAAATTGTTCGCCAGCCACAGCCGGATCTCAGGCTCGCTTGGGTCGGGGTCGCGATCAAGCAGCGCCTTCGCCGCCACAATGAAGCCGGGAGTGCAAACGCCGCACTGCAGCGACGCGTCCTCAAGGAAGCACTGCTGAATCGGATGCAACTCGCCGCCCGAGGCGATGCCTTCGATCGTGACGACACTCTTGCCGTCGACCTCGACGCCTAGCACCAGACAGGCCGGCACGATCCGATCGTCGAGCATCACGGTGCAAGCGCCGCAGTTGCCGTCGTTGCAGCCTTCCTTCGAACCCGTCATGTCGAGGATGTCGCGCAGGCATTCGAGTAAGCTCTGACGCGGCTCGCAAAGGAACTCGACCGCCTCACCGTTGATTGTGGTTTGAACTATAGTCTTGCGGTGCATTGCTATTCGACCTCTTCGCCCCGCGCCCGACGGACGGCGTCGTTGAGCGCGCGTCTCGTCAGCACTTCGCACAGATGGCTGCGGTATCGCGCTGTCCCTCGCATGTCGTCGATCGGCTTCGCGGCGGCCTTGGCCAACTCGGAGGCTTTCTGAATCGATTCGTCGTTGACGGGCAGTCCCGCCAACGCATCGCCCGCTTCCTTGACGAACAGCGGCGTAGGCGCGACCGACGCCAGCGCGATCCGCGCAGTAGCGAAGGTGTCGCCGTCGAGCGTCACGGCGACACCCGCACCGGCAACAGCGATGTCCATTTCGTTTCGTGGGATGAAGCGCAGGTATCGCGCGCCGAAGTGCGACGGCGGCGTTGGGAAATGGAGCGATACCAGCAGCTCGCCGGGCTCGAGGACCGTCTTGCCGGGAGCGATGCAGATCTCCTCCACCGGCCGCTCGGAGACTCCGTCGGCGTCTGCGATTTTCGCCGTCACGCCGTGCGCTATCATCATCGGGATCGCGTCCCCGCTAGGAGCGGCGTTGCAGAGATTCCCGCCGAGGGTCGCTCGGCCTTGGATCTGCGTGCCGCCGATCAATGAGACTACGTCATTCACACCGGGATAGCGCTTCATTGCCGTCAAATCGCGGTAGATGCGGTAGCAAGGGACGGCGGCGCCGATCGTTAGGCCGCCCGCATCGCTGTAAGAGAGCTGGTTGAGCTCGGGAATCTCTTTGACGTCGATAATCGTCGTCGCCGGGACGCGTCCGGCGCGCATCTGCACCAGCAAGTCGGTGCCGCCGGCGAGACAACGCGCGCTGTCGCCGTGCTTGCCGAGAAGCGCCGCCGCGTCTTGGACGCTGGTCGGTCGTTCGTAATCCACCCAATGCAAGGAATCCGCCTCCGCGCCTCGGATGAGGCCTAGTAAGGGTGTATTGTAGCTCGGAGGCGATCGGATCGTCGCTGCTAGCTTGAGAGCGCCGCGATTCCGAAATACCTTGCCAGCACCTGATCGGCCGTATCGAGAGCGCCTTCCACCCAGCCTTGCTCGCGGGAGTACGCCTCGCCGCAAATATGCACGGGCACTCCGGGCACGGGCTGCAAGATCTCTTTCTCGACGTCCCAACTCCTGACGCCTATATTCCACGCATTCCAGCCGCCTCCGAAAGGGTCGTCGCCCCAGTCCCGGAACGAGGCCGCGCGAGCGGGAGGCGAGTATCGTAGGCCGTGCATTCTGAGCAGTTGGCGTTGCACCTCTTCCACCATCGGCTTGGGCGCTCGATAGTGCTTCCACTTGGGTTCGGCCAAGCCCTCGGCCTCAGGCGAGCCGAGATAGGGCTCGGGTTGCCGGATGGCCTCCGCCGCCGGCCGCTTGGTCCAGCTAATGTTTCGCTTTGGACGAAAAGAATCCCAATAGCCAATGTTGACGCCGTCATCATAGCTCGCCATCAACATCGCTCTTCCCTGGGTAACCGCGCTGCCGTCGCCCTTAGGCCAGTAGTAGGTCTGACGCACTGGCAGATCGGTGACCGAACGACCCTTCTGAACACCGGCGGCCAGCCACCAGGGATCGTCGTAGGTCGTGAAGAGCTTGAACAGCGGCCGCGGAGTCACGCTGCTGATCAGCGTGCGCGCGTGATCATTCGACAAGACCGCTCCGCTCGGCTCCAGCAGATCAAGCGAGCGGCGTGGCATGGCGAGGATCACGCTTTGCGCCCTGACCGGCTCACGGTCCTCGAACCGAAGCTCGATCAGACCGTCTTCGACGACGTCAAGCGAGCGCAGTTTCGTCTTGAGCTCAATGTGTCCGCCCAGGGATTCAAAACGCTTGGCGAGCTCCAGCGGCACTTCCTGGAAGCCCTTCACGAATCCGAAGTATTTCGCATTCACGCCAAAGTCGCTGAGAAACCATGGGATAGCGTCGGCGGCGTTCCAACTTGTGAGAGTAGTCTGATAGCCGCCCGCGGCGACGGCGAGGCTGTAGGCTTCGTGGCTCAGCACGCGCGAGAGCACTTGCCAAAAGCCCTGTTGATGCAGAGGCGTTCCGGCGAACTCCGCCGTCTTGACAACCTCACGGCGGCGCGGCTCGCTCATCCGGGTAATGCCGGGAACGACCTGCTCGACGGCGTCAATCACAATCTCGCCGGGAGTCTTTCCGTCCTCTTGGAAGCCGAGCGAGTAGGGAACCTTGTCGTAGTCTTCGGCGAAATCGGAGTCGCGCAGATGCACGCCTCGCAGATAAGCAATGTTCGACGGCTCGCCGACGGGGAAGGGATAGGTTTCGATGCCCAGCTTGCTGATCAACGTGGTGATGCGAACCTGCTCGTTCTTCAGAATGCGCATTCCGCCGAGCTCGGCTCGCATGCCGGGCAACTCCGGCGGGGCGACCGACAGCAGGCGACCGCCCACATGGTCGTCGCCTTCGAAGACCACGACGTTCTTCTTGACGCCTTTGTCTAGCAGCCGCCAGCCGCAGTAGACTCCCGAGACGCCTGCGCCGACGATCGCTGCTTCGAGGACTTCGCTTGATGCCATGAGCTTTCTCCCGTTGGCGGCATTCTAGCGAACTGTCTGAAAATGGGAGCCGCAGCGGCGACGAACGACCGCCCCGCGTCTAGCGGAAGCGCAACGTGGTCGCGTTGGCGACAAACCCGTCAACCTCAAGCACGGCATCGACCGCTCCACGCCCGATGAAGCTTCGAGGCAGGGGGCCGACGTTGACTTGGTCCAGCCCGAAGAAATCGGTTTGAGCTTCGGCGAAGGTCAAGGGAACGTCCTCACCTCCGATCGTCATGCGAACCGCTGAGAGACTCGACCGGCCGCGCACGCCTGTGGCGAAGAACGTTAAGAAGACCTCATCGCCTTCCGGGCCGAGATCGATCTCGACGGCTTCGATCCGCCCCGAGGGGTCACGCGCGAAGACGAAACCCGACTCACCTGTTCCGTCGCTTCGCACCCGCAAGTAGGAGGCGGCCGGGGGCCCGCTGCCGCTTGCATCGGCGGAGAACACACCGGGCGCGACGCGCTCAAGGCGCAGCGCGATGCGGGCCTCTTCCCCTGAGCCGCGACGCACGACCAGAGTCGCGTCTCCTAGGGCGGCGTCAGACGGCGCGAGGAAGTTGATCTGTCGCCGGGAGGCGAAGAATAGCGACACGTCGTGCTCGACGCCTTGTTGATCAATCAGCGTGAGAGAGGTATCGGCCAGTTCGATCGGCAGCGTCTCGCCCGAGGCCGACTCGGTTGCGCCCGCCAGGTTCGCTCCGAACAAGGAGCCGATTGCTCCGGGCGCAAGCGGCGCTGTGAAGCTTGCCGCCTGCACCGCGCCGCCCTCGGGAATCGCCGGAATCGGGTATAAAGCCCGAACGCGGTGATTGTCGTTGTCGGAGAGGAAGACCGTACCGCTGCGGTCGACAGCTACGGCTTTCGGCAGCAGTAGTTGCGCCTCAGTCGCCAAGCCGCCGTCGCCCGAGTGCCCGGGATCGCCCGCTCCGCCGGCGATCGTGTGAATCACGCCGTCGGGATCGATCATGCGGATGACGTGGTTCGCTGAGTCGCCGATGTAGATCGAACCGTCCCAACCGACATCGAGGCGGTGTGGCGTGTTGACCGCCGCCTCGGAAGCTGGGCCGCCGTCGCCTGAGTGCGCGGCCTCACCTGTACCGGCAATTGTCGTGATGATGCCGGCGGCGTCTACCTTGCGGATGCGGTGATTGTTCGCGTCGGCAATCAACAGCTCGCCGCCGAGCGTGAAGGCCAGCCCGCGAGCGCCGCGAAGCTGAGACTCGGTCGCCAGGCCACCGTCGCCGTTGAAACCGGAGTCGCCGGTTCCTGCCATTGTCCGAATGATTCCTTGCCGGTCGATGCGTCGGATGGCGGAGCCCGTCGCCACATAGACGTTGTCATCGGCGTCGATGGCCAAGCCGCGTGGAAAGGAGATTCGCGCCGACCTTGCCGGGCCGCCGTCTCCGCTGAAGCCAGAGTCGCCAATTCCTGCGAAAGTGCGGATCCGGCCGTCGAGTGAGAGCGAAGACACCCTGTGATTAGCCCAGTCGCTGAAGTAGTAGACGCCGCTGCTGTCCTCGACTATGTCGCGGATGCGAAAGAAACGAGCTTCGCGCGCAGGCGCTCCTTCGGGCCCCTCGCCTGCCAAGCCGCCGCGGCCAATGATCGTGGTGATCTTGCCGTCGTCGCCGATGCGTCTCACGACGTGATTGAATGTGTCGGCGATAAGCAACCGTCCTTGCCGGTCGAGCCGCACGGAGTTCGGATAGAACAGCAGCGCCCCGCGCGGATCACCGCTCTCGTCGCGGAACCGCGGACCGCCCACAATCGTCGTGATCGTGCCGTCGGGCCAGATCTTTCGGACCGCGCTGTTCGTCGTGTCCACAACGTAGAGTCCGCCGTCGGATGCGATCGCGACGTCTTGGATGGAGGAGAAGCTTGCGTTGAGAGCTGGTCCGCCGTCGCCGGAGAAGCCGAACGAGCCGTCGCCGGCTACGGTCGCAATCGCACCTTGAGGGTCGACCTTACGGATGCGGTTGTTTCCGAGGTCAGCGAGATAGTAGGAGCCGTCCGCTGCCGGCGCGACGGCTTGCGGCCTTTCCACCCAGGCGAATCTCGCGTCCCCGCCGTCGCCGCCAAAGCCGGGGGTCCCGACGACTCCGGCGATCGTATCGATGGAGCCGTCGAGCATGATCCTTCGCGCGCGATGCGTGCCCCTGTCGGCGAAGACGAGGTTGCCGAGCGGATCGAATTCGAGCCGGCGCGGCGAATCCAGATGAGCTACAAGTGCGGGAACGAAATCAAAGAGAGAGCCTCCGTCGCCGGCTCCGGCGACCCTGCTCATCGTCCCGTCCAACTTGACCTGACGGATACGGTCGTTGCCGCTATCGCCGATCCACAGGGCTCCGTCGGGACCCAGGGCGACGCCGCTGGGACCAGCCAAGAGCGCTTCGACCGCCGGACCGCCGTCGCCCGCGAATCCTCTCACTCCAGTGCCGGCGAGTGTCCTGAGGATGCCGTCCGTCCCGATGCGTCGAACGATATCCCCAGCCGCGTCAGCTACGTACACGTTCCCGGTTGCGTCGACCGCTAAATCGGTAGGTTCGATCTGTGCTTTGGTTGCGAGTCGGCCCTCACCAGCACGAATCGCCTCCAGCGCGGACGCTCCCACGACTCCGGTGCCGGCGATGGTCGTGATGACGTCGTCGGCCGACACGCGGCGCACTCGGCCGGCCACGCCGTCGCAAATATAGAGCGCGCCCTCGTGCTCGACGACGCAGCGCGGAAACAGCAGCACGCCTTCGCGCGCTGGGCCGCCGTCGCGAATCGGGTCCGAGCCTGCGACGGCTCTTATGCGGTATTGAGGGGAAGTCTGCGCGGACGCGCCGCAGACGACGAGAGTGATCGCGATCCAAACAACGAGGCGACTCATCGAGAGACCTCCTGGCGGCTCATATCTAGTACTACGCAGATCGAGGCGAGCAAGCTGACAGTTCCGTTACACTCATTAGCGGCTTCGCCCGTCTCGTCGGGCCACTGCCTGGAGGATACGCCATGTCCGCACGCCGTCGAGATTTCCTAAAGCTTCCCATGGCGGCCGCCGCTGCCGCCGCGCCTCTGACCGCGGCTCCGATCGGCGAGCACAATCCCGCCAATGCCAAGCTGGTGCGACGCTTGCCGGCCGAGCTCAGCGACGACGATATGCTGTTCCTCAAGCAGATCGGGCTGCGTTGGGCGCGCGTCAACTTTCGCTCCGCAGGCGCCGACTACGATGTGGTCGCCCGCGCACAGCAACGCTACGAAAGCTACGGCATGCGGATTCACTCCGCTGTTTACTCTGCCTATCGTGAGATCGACCTACAGCTCGGACGTCCGGGCCGCGACAAGCACATCGAGTCTTACCGGACCTTCCTCCGTCACTGCGGCAAGCTCGGCATTCCGGTCGCCAGCTACGACTTCCACCCGGCCAACACCTACACGACAAGCAAGGTAACTGCAGAGCGAGGTTACGAAACGCGTGAGTTCCGCGTGGACGACTTTCGCAACAAGGTCGAGAAACAGCGCTACGATCGCGTCTATCCAGTGGAAGAGATTTGGGCGGCCTACGAGTACTTCATGAAGGCGACGCTGCCGGCGGCGCGCGAAGCCGGCGTACGCATGGCGCTCCATCCCGACGATCCGCCGCTCGCGATGATGAATGGGGTCGGTAAGATGTTCGTTCGTTACGAAGGCTACAAACGCGCCGAGGAGATCGCCGAAGCGATCGAGGGTCCGGGTTCGCCGCACTGGGGGCTCACTTTCTGCGTCGGGACCTGGTCCGAAGGCGGCGACCGGATGGGCAAGGACGTCTTCTCGATGATCGAGGACTTCGGCGGCCGAGCTAAGATTTTCGAGGTGCACTTCCGTGCGGTCACCTCGCCGCTGCCGAACTTCCAAGAGACCTTGCCCGACGAAGGTTATCTCGATCTCTATCGGGTTATGAAGGCGCTGCGCAAAGTGCGCTTCTCGGGCGCGGTCATGCCAGACCATGTGCCCGCGCTGGCCGGAGACTCAGGCATCAACCGCGCCGGAACGGCGTATTGCATCGCCTATATGCGAGCGCTGCTCGAGCGTGCAAACCAAGAAGTTGGCTGACGTTAATACTTGCGCGTGCGCGCCGACAACATCAGATGCGGTTGAATTTCTTGACCGCTTCGCCTAGCTTCTTCATCTGTTCGATTAGCGGGACCATAGCGCCTTCCCGCTGGTCGATCTCTCGCGCGACTTCGAGCACCTTTTCAGCATGCTCCTTGGGCACGACGACGACGCCGTCCTCGTCGGCGACGATGATGTCGCCGGGCGCGACCTCGACGCCGGCGCAAGTGACCGGCTCGTTCTTCGAGACGCTGGCATAGCGGCCGACGGCCGTGGCCGGGCTGATGCTGCGGGAGTAGACGGGCACGCCGAGGCGGCGAATCTCGGGGATGTCGCGGGCAGCGCCGTCCATAATCATACCGCCCATTTCACGCGCCTTGGCGGCGGTCATCATCAGCCCGCCGATTGCGGCTGTGTTCAGGCCGTCTTCCATGACGATGACTCCGACCTCGCCAGGATTGGCGCCGTCGATCATCGCCACTGAATGGTCGACCGCGCCGGTCGTTGAAGTTGGAGTCTTGAGTTTGACCAGAGCGGTGACGGCGCGTCCGGCCACTCGGCCGGGAATTACCGGGCGCATGTCGTGGTTCATGAAGCCGCGAGCGCCGGCGACTTGGTCGACGGCGTCGGACACCGAGGCGATCGCCACGGTCTTGAAGCCTTCAACGACGGAGTCGTCGGAGGCGGCCGCGGCCGGTCCGGCTGCGTTCCAAACAATGGCGCTCGCAGCCAGAAACATCGTCGACATCGCAGCCCAGAAAAACGTTCGCCTCTTCATTTCATGCTCCCTTCACTAGGGCGCGACCGCTCTTGACGGCCGCGCCGACGATTCTTAGGATCGCATAGCGTTCGGAGGCGGCGCTCTCGATCACATAGAGCCCGCTCGGCGTCTGCCGGAGGAGGCCATGGCGTAACAAGCGCCGCCGTAGGAAACCTCCGCCCAGCAGACCTCTGCTCGCGCTTGTTTGTTTAGCCCCTGTAGCGGGAGGGCAATCACCCACGAGGTTTTGAAGAGAGATGCGGCTTTAGCGAGAGCGTGGGTCAGCATGACGGTTCTCCTTGTTTCGAGTCGGCCGGGCCTGCGTCGGGTTAGGCGGCCGGTTCGCGGTACTTCGACAGCGGCAGGAAGCCCGATACCTGGCTCATGTAGTTGCGGTACTTGCCGCCCATCTCGCGGACCAAGTCGCGCTCCTCGAGCTTATTGACGGCAAGGAAGATATAGGCGCTGACGATCACTGCACAGTAGAGATGGCCCACGGTCATCGTCGGAGTCGCCCAGAACGCGATCAGGAAACCGACCTGGATCGGGTGCCGCACAAACTTGTACAAGCCTATGACTCGGAAGCCCAGATCCTGATACTTCTCGCCCTTGAAGTTGGTCCAAACTTGGCGCACGCCGAAAAGGTCGAAATGATTGATATTGAGGGTGGCGACGACGACCGTGGCCCAGCCGAGCGCTGCGACCGCGTAGATCAGCCCGGCGCCCAACGCGCTGTCGACCTGCCAGACGACCTGCGGCATCGGCTGCCACTGCCAGAACATGAACAGCAGGGCGAGACTGGACATAAGCACGTAGGTGCTGCGCTCCATCGCTTGAGGGACGGTTTTGGTCAGCCACGTCTTAAACCCTTTGCGCGCCATGCCGCTATGCTGCACCGCGAAGATCGTCAGCAGCGCTACGTTGATCATGAGTGCGGCGCTGAGCGGGCCAGGGGCGCCGGAGTCGATGCTCTTCGGCACTCCGAAGTTGGTGAAGAAACCGATCGCGTATCCGATAGCGACGGCGAAGGCCACGTAGGCCATGGCGCCGTAAGCAAAAACGGCGGCGCGAGAAAGAGCCCCGGAGCTATCTTGCGGGCGGGCCTGGGCGGGGGCTTGGACGGCGGTAATCGTTTGTGACATTTTCTTGTTCCTCCTGGAATCGGCGGGCGTCTGGGCCCTTGCTGAGATAGATTCTGCGTCCGATCGGCGCGAGCCGAGGACAGTGCTTGTAATCGGTTGAGAAGAGCGAATGCGGTAATTCGTGGCCTCGCCGTCGTGGTCGCCGTCGACGCTCCGAAATAATTGGCTCTGGCGGAAGTCGTTGGGTGTCGGCTGGCTGCGTTCGCGGCTTTGCATTTCGCTCCCTCAGCCATAACAGCGTGGATCCGCGCTGAAACCCGACATGCGGAGCGCCTAGCCGTCAATTTTCTTGCCTCCGGCGAGGGAAGACCCGCGGAGACGCGAGGCGGAAGGCTTGGGGCAGGGTTGCTGCAGGTCGCGCGTTGCTGCTTGCGGGAAGTCTGAAGCGTCTCGATTCTGCTATGCCGCAGCTTGGGCTAGGCGCCTCGGGAGCGCGAAGCGCCCAGAGAGTGTCCCAAGGCGGTACGAAAGCCCAGTGATGAACTCGGAACGGCGCTGGTGCTCAACAGACTTCGGATGGGTCCTCAGCGGAGGGGGCGAATGCGTCGCTAGGCGGCTCAGACGTAGCGCACGTCGGAGATCGAGGCCAGATCTTCGCCGCGCATGTGGAATGTTCCCACTACAGTCTTGCCGTGCTTATCCTTCTTCCAGTTGATTTCTTCGTAAGACCACTGCGGCCCGCCATGGTTCTTGCTGCGTGACTCGCACAGCTCGACGACAGCCCAGTCTTCTCCCCAGTCGACGACCTCTTGTACGATCGCAACGTGGTGATACCCCTCGAAGACGATCACATCGTCAGGGCGTATGTCTTGGAAGCGCGTCCGCCGGGTCTTCTTTCCTCTGGCGTGATACGTGTACTCCTTGTCGCTCGGCCCAAGCGAATTGCCGGCGTATTTCGCCCTTAGGTAATGGCCGACGAAGCCGTTGCAATCGACGCCGAGATAGTCGGAGACGATGAACGGCACAGGCACGACGCTCTTGTTGTCCTTGTTGATCCGCCAGTAACGCCAGTAGGCGATGAGCTGGATCATGTCGCCGAGCATCTCGGGGCTTCCCTTGCCGCTAAAGCACGACATGAAGCTCCTGCGGGGGAAGTCGTAGATCGGCTTGACGGTGAGCGATGCGCTCAACGAGTACCCGTCGCCCTTGTTGTAGCTAATACCGGAGTCGTCTTCCTTCGCCCGGGCCTTGAAGAAACGAAGCAGCGCATCCTTGAGCGCGAGGCGTTCAGACGGCGTGTTTCCTGCCGCGTTTTTGTACTTGAGGTTGCAGTACTCCTTAACAGGGGTTTGGATCGCGCCAACCCCGTAAAATCCGGCATCAGTGAACCAAGGCATGAACTGGGGAGTCCAGAGCTGGTGGTATTTCTTGACGTAGAGAAAAGGCGTCAGCATTGTTGGTCGGGTCTCCGCGGTTGTGCAACCAGAGTGCAAGCCGAGGCTGGTCGAACCGGAAGTTTAACCCGCCGCGAGCTGCCGCGCAAGCCCAAAAAGTTCTCGAGATCGGCAGTCGGGGAGCGCATGTTTGCAGACCCTGCCAGCGCGATGGCGATGGCCGATGACCGCAGTTCGGCTGCGGACGGCAAGAACAGACCACAACAGCAGAGCACCTTGCGTTTCAACGGGATCTTGCTTGCATCCTGCCGCAGCCCCACCTACGCGTCGGCGGCAAAACAGAAGGGTCCCACCGCCACGCTCTCAGCCCTGGTTTGCTGCTTAGAAGCGGTCTTCCGCTTTGTCGGGCAAGACGCCCGCTGGATAGAGGGCAGTCCAGCCGCCGGGGCCGCGCCGCATCACCTTGAATGCGACATCATCTCCCAGGCTCAAGCCGTTTTGGATCTCGCGGACATCGGAGAGCCCCTCGACAGGCTTGCGGTTGATCGAGACGATGATGTCGTTCTTTCTCAGCCCGATGTCGTCTGCGAACGAAGCAGGATCCACCTCGATGATCAGCAGGCCCGAGTCTTCATACTCGAGCTTCTCCTTCTGGGCAGAGGTCAACACCGCTACCTTGAAGCCGAACATCACTTCGGATATTTCAGGTTCTTCGGCCTCTTCCGGACCGCTGAAACCAAGCTCCTTGGCAAAAAGCTCGGAGCGGTCGGCAATCGCGACGTCAAGCGTGACCGTCTTGCCGTCGCGCAAGACCTCGATCGGGACCGTCGAATCAACAGGGGTGGCGGCGACGATGGCGATCAGCTGATCGCCGTCCTTGATCTTCTTACCGTCGATCGAGACAATCACGTCCTCGACCTTCATTCCCGCCTGTTCGGCAGGACCGCCCTCTTTAATGTCGGTGACCAAGACGCCGCCGTCCTTCGCCCCGTATACACGGAGATTAGCTGGTTCTTGCACGCTGCTGAAGGTGACGCCGATCGATCCGCGGGCGACCTTGCCGCGTTCGATGATCTGGTTGTAGACGCCGGCGGCGATGTTCGAGGGCAGCGCGAAACCGAGCCCTTCGTAGCCTCCGGTGCGCGAGACGATAGCGGTATTGACGCCGATTACCTCGCCGCGGATGTTCACTAGAGGTCCGCCGCTGTTGCCCGGATTGATCGCCGCGTCAGTCTGGAAGAACTTCTGGAAGGGTCGCGAGAAAGGAGCGCCGCCCTGCACCTCGCGACTCTTGGCGCTGATGATGCCGACGGTTACCGTTTCGCGGAAGCCAAACGGCGAGCCGATCGCAATCGCCCAATCGCCGACCGAGACCGCTTCCGAGTTTCCGATCTTCGCCGGACGGATCAGGTGCTCGGGCGCGTCCACCTTGACGACCGCCAAGTCGGTCTCTTCGTCGTGCCCGATGACTTTCGCGTCGTAGAGCTCGTCGTCCTCGCCGAAGCGGACCCGTACGCGGTCGGCACGCTCCACAACGTGATAGTTGGTGAGCAGATACCCTGCCTGGTCGACAATAATGCCGGAGCCCTCTCCGTTGTTGGGGCGCTGCCTCGGTACTGGCCCGTCGCCTGAGCCGCCCGGACCACCCGGCATGCCGAAGAAACGCCGGAAGAACTCTTCCATGCGCTCGTCTCCCTGCTGGCCCGGCTGATCCTGCCGGCCAGACTCCGGGGCACGCTTCTGAGGCAGCGCCTCGACACGAATGTTGACGACCGAAGGCCGTACGGCGCGCGCGATCTCGGTGAACTGATTCTCGACTGGCTGCGGCGGCGGAATTGTCAGCGGTGTTGCGTCGGGAGCGGCCTTTTGTCCCTCTCGCGCCGCGCCGGCCTCGGTGTCGACTAACGTGCCGATCAGGATGCCTACCGACAAGGTGAGCAGTATCAAGCTCGTAGAGAGGAACTTCCTCCCACGCAGGCGGGCCAAAAAATCAGACTGTTCAGACAGCTTCATAGCGCTCTTTCGCTCCCGCGCAAACTTGACCTTTGCGCCTTCACTCGTATGGAAGACGCGCCGGAGCCGCAGTTGGTTCTCCCAAGTTATTATACGTGGCGCCTGGCAAGGGGTTACTCTCTCGCCGTCGTCAACGGGCGCAGCACAGTCCAACCGACCGCCCTGTAACAGGATCGCATGCCGAAGAGGTTCTAGCGGGGGCATCGAACTGCGAGCCGTCGCTAAGAAGCGCAGCTAAAGCAGGGAAGAATCCATTCCCTCCGCACGACCCGCTGGGGACGGCGGTCGGGATTCGTTGCGGAGATGCGCTTCGAGTCGACGAGGCGAGTTGTCAAAAAAATCGTCAAGCAAGCGGTCGAGCGCCATCCTGCGGGCAGCCTCTTGAGAGAGATGCGGGCTGTAGACGTAGCTTCTTCCGGCCTTGCGGCGGGAAGCCGCACTCTTGCGGGTCAGCCGATCAAGTACAGTCATCACCGTGGTATAGGCTAGCGGTCTTTCGACGGCGAGCGACTCCTGCACGTCCGCAACCCTTGCTTCGCCGCGTCTCCACAAGATCTTCATGACTTCCAATTCAAGCTCGGGAAGAAGTCGGGAACGCCGGCGGGGAGGGTGCGCGGTCATCGCTTTCGTCGAGCATCATAGCACGGCTGAAACATTTCTGTACATTTCCGTTGTGGAAGGTTCCGCGGCTCGCCCCCTGATCTACAATAGTGCTGTTTCATGACCTGGGGACCCGTGTTTCCGTGAGCCTATCCCGTATTGCATCTACAGCCGTCGTCCTGGCGGCGGCAACCTCGCTGTGCGCCGAGCCTGCTGCGCGCTCATACCGGCGGACAGAGAAGACCTTCGCCGACTCGACCGCGGGCGACTATGCCTCCGGAGAGGACTTGACCGTGCGACGGGCAGCGGTCGAAGCGCTCGGCAAGTTCAACGGCAGCGTCGTGGTCGTCGAATCCGACAGCGGTCGGGTGCTGACGATGGTGAACCAGAAACTGGCCCTATCGGACGGCTACATCCCTTGCTCGACGATCAAACTTGTCACCTCATTGGCGGCTCTCTCAGAAGGGCTGATCGAGCCGAGCGAGAAGGTTTGGTTCGAAGAGCAGTGGTTCATGACGTTGGTCGAGGGACTGGCGATTTCGAACAATGTCATATTCGACCACCTCGGCGAGCGGCTTGGATTTGAGCGCGTGAGGCGCTACGCGCGCTGGCTTGGCCTGGGAGAAAGAGCAGGCTGGGACATTCCGGGCGAGCAGGTCGGCTTGTTTCCAGCCGAGGAACACAAGGCGGGAGTGGGCCGCATGACGAGTTTCGGTGACGGCATCTCCGTTACGCCGCTTCAGCTCGCCGCCCTTGCCGGCGCCTTCGCGAATGGCGGGACGCTGTACTACTTGCAGCACCCTGCTACGGCGGAAGAGGCCGCGCGACTCGAGCCCCGCGTTAAGCGTCGGCTGGCGATCGGCCGCTGGCTGCCCGAAATCGAGCAAGGCATGCGCGAGTCGGTGAAGCGAGGCACCGGCAGGAAGGCGCGCGTCGCCGGGCTGGAAGTATTCGGGAAAACCGGCACTTGCAGCCTTTACCTCCGCCGGGCCCGGACTCAACTCGGCTGGTTCGCCTCCTACAATCGTCCGACCGGCGGGCGGCGCATCGCGGTTGTCGTCATGCTCCGCGGCGGACCGATGATGTTCGGGCCGAGGGCGGCGGAGATCGCCGGAGACATATATCGCTCTTTGGGCGACCAAGGCTATTTCAGCGGCGGTCCCGGCGAGTTTCAAGCGGCCGCCGCCTCCTCTTCGCCCTGACGGCCCTCGCCATTCGGGACGTTGACCCGACTTCAACGAAACACGCCAAGGTCGCAAAACATTCAGAACAATACTTCAAGTTTCTTGCTAAAATATCTGCGAATCATCGACGGAATGGTTTGATCAATGTCCCGCGATCACCGAAGAAACGTGGCAAGGGATCTTCCCTCCGGTCGACAAATGGACACGAGTCCGGCCGCTGCCGATTTCGAGACCCTGGTGTTATAATTCGCTCGATCAACCTCTGTGGGAGCTACGTTGCCTCTAGACGCCGCGACAAGCGTATTGGTAATTGACGACGACGAGCCGATTCGTCGCCTCGTAGGGTCAATCCTCACGCGCAGCGGCTACTCCGTATTCGCCGCGGCCGAAGGACAGACCGCCTTGGCGATGGCGTTAGAACGCTCGCCGGACTTCATCATCCTGGATCTTTCTATGCCCGGCTTGCCCGGTCAGGACGTCTGCGCGCAACTCCGAACGTGGTACCGGGGCCCGATTCTTGTCCTCTCGGGAAACGGCGAAGAGTCGACGATCATCCAAGTCTTGGACCGCGGCGCCGACGATTATCTGACGAAGCCTTTCCGCAGCGGCGTACTGCTGGCTCGGATGCGAGCGCTGTTGCGCCGGGCGTCCACTCAGCCCGAGCGAGCCAGCGTCGTTGTAGCTGGGGCGTTGTCGATCGACCTTGCCAGAAGAAGGGTATTTCGGGGTGAAGCCGAGATCCGATTAACGCGAACGGAGTTTGACATCTTGGCCTTTTTGGCAAGAAATCTTGATCGCGTTGTTACGTCGGAGATGATATTGCGCCAGGTTTGGGGGCCGCATCACGGCGAATACGCTCAAACTTTGCGCGTTCATATCGGACATATTCGAAAGAAGATCGAGACTTCCCCCGGGAAGCCTGAGTACGTGCTAACCCAGGCAGGCGTGGGCTATCGCTTCTCAACCCCGCCTGACTCCCAAGTTGCGGATGCAGCCGGAGTCTAGGCGGACTCAAAGATTGCGGAGGCGCAAGCTCGCTGCTCGGGCTAGGCTCGGCGATAGGCTGGCCTAAGCCGTACGCCGGTCTTACGAGCAGAGCTGGCGGGATCTCCGCAGCACCCGACGCCTTCTCCTTGGTCGCATTTCACTACGAGCTTGATCTCGGAGACCGGGGCGGCGGCGCGCTGATAGTAGATGTGGAAGCAGTTCGCCAGAGCGCTGAACACCTTATCGAAAGCAGCATCGAGCTCGGACGGCGTCTTCACGGACTGAAATAGGCCGCTGGTCTTCGAAGCAAGCAACTTCAGGGCCCGGCGGTCAGCTTCGGCCCCAAATGCGATGCCGTGGATGGAAACGCCGGCCTCACGGGCGACCCGGGCGACTTGGTCGAGCCGCGCCTTGCTGCCGCGGTCCACTCCGCTCGACAGCAGGACGATGTGGCCGTCGCGCCCGGTTTCGCCGACAATCGTATCGAGCGCTTCCGAGACGGCGTCAAAGACCCGCAGGGCCCTTCCGCCGCCGTTGTGGGGCCGCGCGAGCGCCTGCCGGAGGCGCTCGATATCAGCGCCGAAACCAACGGCGGACTCGATTAGGTCCGAGAAGCGGTAGACGCGGAAGAGGTCGCCCTCTCGTCTAGCCTCAAGGCTGGCGAGCAGTGCGGCGTCGATCGCTGAGCGACCCGCCTGGTCCAGGTCCGACCGGCTGTCCAAGACATAGGAGAGCGCGAGAGGCTTGCGCTGTTGCGGCGCAACGAATTCGAAGCCGGCGATCTCTTCGCCGCCGTCCAAAACCTCAAACGACTCCTTGCTCAAGTCGGCGATTACCTCTCCGGCCAAGTCGCGTACGACGGCGCGTACGACGCAGCGTTTTCCGTCGGATTCGAACCAAGGCCGAACAGTAAGTTTCGGGGTCTCGCCGCGCAGCTTGCGAGCCGCCGCCTGCGCCGCCGACCGGACCGAGGAGACTTGATCGCTCGCCATTGCATCCAGCAGTAGTGCAAGACTCTTGTCTCCGGTTTCCCCGATCGCCCAAGCCGCGCTGATGCGGTGCTCGCGCTCGGAGTGAGTTGTCATGGCGCGAAGATGCCCGGCGCCATCGGAATGGCCCAGCTCGTAGAGGCCAAGCGCCGCGTTGGCGGCGACTCGATGATGGTCGTCGGCGAGGGCGTCCCGGAGCAGAGTCGTCGTCAAAGCTCCCCTGATGCTGCGCAGCCCTTCGAGCGTGTTGGCCCGAACTCGGGGATCCTCGTCGTTGACCAGGTAATTGATTCGAGACTTATCGCGACTGATTCCGGCGTAGAGCTTCGCCGCCATAGAACGTATGGCCGCATCTTGGTGCCGTAGCCCTCCTGTCAGAGCGGTGAGCGCCTCGTTTGAGAGCTTTAGGCCCATGAGGAGGCTGGTGGCGCGCGCAGCCTGCGGAGCGCTAGGATTCCCGCACTCCCTTGCCAAGTCCACGTCGAAACCCGGAATGGTCGCCTGGGCCTGCGCGGCGATCTTAACGGCATCTTCCATCGGCATTGCCGCAGGGTTGCTCAGAGCTTCCACCAGCATGTTGCGGGCATAGAGCTCTTCGACCAAGAATCGGCCGGTGACTTCTTCGTTTCCATGTGTGATCCACGTCAACGCCGCGGTGCGGAACTCCTGCGGCATCTTCTCGGCCAGATCCGTGAGCTCCGACTTCACGGTCTCCGGATCTGTCTTGAAGCGCGCCAGAGCGCTATGTAGTCTGTCAAGGATTTCCATTTCTGGCCGTTCCCAGGGACCCTCCACCAGGCCTGACGGGGTCGCCTGACCATGCATATCGGCAGTTAGGGGGCGCCTCTACAGCCTCCGCGGCACAGAACGCCTATGCCGCAACGGAAAGACGGCTTGCAAAGTCCGGCGCGACCGAAGGCCCCGGCTCAGGCCGAGACTGGGTTGCGCAAGACGCCGATACCTTCGATCTCCACCTCGACGACGTCGCCCGGCTTCATTGCCCGGGTCTTGCCCGGCGTACCCGTGTAGATCAAGTCCCCGGGCTCGAGCGTGACGTATCGGCTCACGTAAGCGACGATCTCGGCCGGAGGGAAGATCAAATCGCCGCAAGTCTGAGACTGACTCACTTCGCCGTTGATACGGCATTCGATCCGGCTTGAGGCGGGATCAAGCCCTACGGCTACACACGGCCCCAACGGTCCAAACGTGTCCGATCCCTTGGCGCGCCACCACTGACGGTCGGCCTTGTCGCCTAGCGACCCCCGCTGCCAATTGCGGTCGGAGACGTCGTTGCCGCAAGAATACCCGAAGATCGCCTGTTCCGCCTCCTCGAGGGACGCCCGGCTTGCCCGCTGGCCGATCACAACGACGAGCTCAGCCTCCGGGTGTACGTCCTTGGCGTCGGGCGGCAACATGATTTCGCCTTCGGGGTCTTGCAGCGCCGTGAGAGGTTTGTAGAACATTTCGGGACGATCCGGGCGAGCCCGATCGCCCAGATGCGACGCGTAGTTGAGCCCGACGCAAAGAATCTTGCGCGGCTCGACCGGGTAGAGCAGGCGGGCGTCTGAGAGCGCGAAAGGTTCGCCGTTCCGCTGGCGCGAGCCGAAGAGGCCGCCCTGAATCGGCGCAATTTGGTCGTCAACGAGACGACCGTAGCCGCAGGTTCCGTTCCGTTCGAATCGTACAAATCGTTCAATGACGCTCATGGTTTGCTCCGCAAGCCGCCAGTGTATCAGCCTCTTTTCGCCCGCCAAGCGGCTATGCTGGAAACGAACGAGATGGCGCTAGGGAAACAGCAGTTGATCAAGGGGATGCTCTCCCACTACCCCTTTATCCTCAAGAACTTTCGCGCTTATTTCGGCAACTTGTACCGCCGCAAGGTGCTGCGAAGCTCGGTCGTTGTTCCCTACTCGGCGATCTTCTACGCCACCCACAAGTGCAACCTGGACTGCTCCTATTGCACGCAGAAGAACCCTGAGGTCTTCTCCGAAGAACTCGATACCGAATCGACCATTCGGCTCTTTGAGAACATTCGCAAGGATGTCGATACGCTACTGATCACCGGCGGCGAATGCTTGCTGCGGCCCGATATTGAAGAGCTGATTCGTGCCGCGCGCCGCGACGTGGGGTTTCGCTCGGTGCTGATCGTCACCAACGGCGTGCTGCTCGATAAGCGCCGCGCGGCGCTCGAGCATCTCAACGGCTTGATCTGCAGCCTCGACGCAATCTCACATGACCCTAGCGAGCCGATGTCAAAGTCCGCCGCTGTGCCGAAGGTGCTCGAGAACCTGCTCGAGGCCAAGAAGGCCATGCCGCCGGCTTCGATTACGCTCAGTTGCGTGCTCGAAAAGTGGAACATCTCCGAAGCGGAACGCATTCTCGACTTCTGCCGTGAGCATGATTTCGTCTTCTCCGTGCAGTCAGCTCAGAATAACGGCAAGTTCCCAAACTTCTCCTTCCTCCAAGATCCCGAGTACCGAGCATTCGTCGAGAAGTTGATCGAGCTGCGCAGCCGCCGCGAAGCGCGCATCAACGGCACCCCGAAGCTGCTGCGCACGCTGCTGATGTTCGAGGAGTTCAAGTGCCGCCCGACGATGTTCCCCCGTGTCTACCCCAATGGAGACGTCTTCTATCCGTGCGAAGTGCTGCGCAAGATCGCCGGCAATGTGCTCGAGGACGGCTCGATCTCAGCCGCGTTCGAGCGCGGCCGCAAGCTCTACGGCGAGACTCCGGAGTGCAAAAACAACTGCTTCCTCTTCGGCAATGTGCTCTCCTCCTACTACGTGGAGGACTTCTGGGGGCTCGCCGGGGACACGATTCGCGGTAGGTAGGCGCGAACCGCCTGGCAACTATCTGACCGGCGCCGAAGGCAGCCGCACCGTCACTTCTGCGCCGCTCTTGCCGCGGCTGCGCACTTCGATATCGCCGCCGTGCTCTTGCACGATTCGCCGCGCGCTGAAGAGGCTCCAATTCGCGCCGATCACGCGGCCGTCGCGTACGGCAAACGCCGGCTCGAATAAAGCTTGCCGTTCTTTGGCGCTCAGCGGGCGGCCCTCGTCGGCGACGCGGATCTCGACGCTCCCATTGGTTTGCCGCGCGCTCAGTTCGACGGCGCCCTCGGCGCCGGAAACATCTGAGGCGCGTTCAAGAAGCCGCGACAGGACGGCGCTCATCTGTTGAGGCTTGAGCGTCAGCGACGGTAACTCATCAGAGGTTTCGATTCGAACCTTCTTGCGCGCCTCGGGCTTGAGCATTGCGGTTACGTCGCGCAAGAGTTCGTCGAGATCGACGGCCAGCGTCTCAGCGCGATCGAGATTTGTGAGTCGCTGCATCCGATCGACGACTTGAGACAGCTGGTCGGCGGACGCCTGGGCCGTCTCGATCAGTTCGCGTCGCATCCCCCCGAGCCTCTCCGGCTGGGCGCCGCTGTCGATCGACTTTTCCTCGATCTTCTGCAGCGAATCGACGACGCTTGAGATCACCCCGATTGGATTGTTGAGCTCGTGACTGAGCGTGCCGGCGAAACGGCCGAGCGTGGCGGCGTTCTCGGTCACTAGCAACCTTGACTGAGTCGCAACGTCTTGTTGCCTCGCACGATACGCCCAGAGTAGACGCTGATAACTCACAGCCGCCAGCGCGGTGCAAAGCATCGTAACAGCGTCAAGCCCCGCATAGCTGTGCAGCGACACGGGCTCGATCCATCCCATCTCGACGGCCAGCTTCGCAGAAAACCAATGGAACGTAGACATCGCGCCGCCCAACAACAAGATCTGGATCGGCCACGCTGGAATCGCAGCTACAGCGACCAGCAGTACGACGACTATGTTGAGAATTGACGAGGGTACACGATCAGGGAACGACGCATCCGCCGAAAAGGTCCCCCAAGTGAGCAGCGCAGCGGTGATGAACCCGGAGACGAGGGCAAACTTGCGCGCGTGGCGGCGGCCGAAACGCGTCCGCGCCGCCACGACTAGCGCCGCCGAGAGCGCAATGAACGAAAGCAACATCCAGTTGAGCGAGACCATAGGCAACGGCTCAAAGATCGACGTGAGGCGATGAAACAAGATGCTGATCAGCGGCATGCACAACGTCACGCCGGCGATCACGTAGAGCGAGACAACGCTGAGCCGCCTAACCTCGCGAAGGAATTCGGGATCGTGTTCCGCCGCGTGCGGGAACAGATAGCCCTTGATGCGTAGCAGCCAGAGGGACATCGCCGTGCGCGTTCAGTTTAGCGGAGTGGACGCCCACGTGAGGTTTCACGCTAGAGGCCGGCTTGTCGGCAGCGACAAGAGAGTTCCCAAGTGTGGGCACCCGCCGCAGCCACGGCCTTCGCGGGAGCGGCGGGTCTTCAGAACCCTCTGAAGTCCTCCTGCCTCCGACATAGCTACCCTTCTGGTAAGGTAGGATTTTTGACACTTTAGGAGCAGTTTGTCCATGGCGAAGGTCGTCACTTTCGGCGAGATAATGTTGCGGCTCGCGCCGCCCAACTTCGAACGTCCGTTGCAGTCGCCCGGTTTTGTGGCGACCTTCGGCGGGGGCGAGGCCAACGTCGCCGTCTCTACGGCCAACTTCGGCATCCAAAGCTCGTTCGTCAGCGTGTTGCCGCCCAACCACGGCATCGCCGACGCTTGCCTGGCGCAATTGCGCGGCTTCGGCGTCGACGTCTCGCAGGTAGCCCGCCTGGCGGGCCGCTTGGGAATCTACTTCCTCGAACCCGGGGCGAATCAGCGGCCCTCCAGGGTGATCTACGATCGCGACTTCACCTCGATCTCGCTCGCTAAGCCCGGGGACATCAACTGGGACGACGCCTTCGACGGCGCGACCTGGTTTCACATCACCGGCATCACCCCGGCGATCAGCGAAGGCGCGGCCGAGCTCTCGATGGAATCGGTGAAGAGGGCTCGCGAGAAAGGACTCACGGTCTCTTGTGATTTCAACTATCGCGGCAAGCTCTGGAAGTGGGGCAAGACCGCGCCCGAGGTGATGCGCGAGCTCGTCAAGTTGGTTGACGTCGGCATCGCCAACGAAGAAGATTGCCAAAAGTCGCTCGGCGTTACCGTCGACGTCGACGTCGAATCCGGTGAACTCGACGTCGAGAAGTATAAGGCGCTCTCGGCTAAGATGCTCGCGGAGTTCCCAAACCTCAAGATGCAAGCGATCACACTGCGCGAGTCGGTCAGCGCCTCGCACAACGGCTGGTCCGCCTGCCTCAACGACGGCTCCGAGTTCTACCTCAGCAGGAAGTACCCGATCACCCACATCGTCGATCGCGTCGGCGGCGGCGACTCCTTCTCGGGCGGCCTGATCGGCGGGCTGCATCGTCATCCCGACGACAAGCAGGCGGCGCTCGAGTTCGCCGTTGCGGCCTCCTGCCTGAAGCACTCGGTCCCCGGCGACTTCAATCGCTTCTCGGCGGCCGAGGTCGACGGCCTTGTTCAAGGCGGTGGGTCCGGGCGCGTTCAGCGCTGACCGGCGAGGAAGCAGTCGTGTCCCAAACCGCGAAAGTTGCTCCCCGCCCGGGGACGGCCGGCTCCGAGCGCTGCGCGGAAATCTACGGCGTCCCAAACTGGGGCGCCGACTATTTCTTCATCAACAAGGCGGGACATCTAGCCGTTGCGCCGTTGAAGATCCCGGCGTGCTCGATCGACGTCCACGAGACGGTTGAGAAACTGCGCGAGGCGAATCTCTCGACGCCGTTGCTGCTGCGTTTTCCGCAGGTCCTCGACGAGCGGATCGCGGCGATCCACGGCGCCTTCCGCAACGCAATCAAGGAATTCGAATACGAGGGACGACACCTCGGGGTCTATCCGCTCAAGGTCAACCAAAAGGCGGAGGTCGTGCGCCGTTTGGTCGATTCGGGTCGGCGTTACGACTACGGCCTCGAGGTCGGCAGCAAGGCGGAGCTGTTGGCGGCGCTGGCGGCGCCGCTCTCCGACGACGCGCTGATCGTCTGCAACGGCCTCAAAGACGACCTACTGTTGCGCATGGCGATTCTGGGCAACCATCTCGGTCGAACGGTGGTGCTTGTCGTTGAAGACCGCGAGGATCTCGAACGGGCTCTCGATCTCGGAGAACACCTCGGCGCGCCGGTTCATCTGGGCATTCGCGTCAAGCTCTACTCACGCGGCAGCGGCAAGTGGGAAGAGTCGGGCGGCGAGCACGCCAAGTTCGGTATGGGAACGGTGGCGTTCGTCAAGTCGATCGAGCTGTTGCGCGAGCGCGGGGCTCTCGACCGGTTGCGCATGCTGCACTTCCATATAGGCAGCCAGATCACCGATATTCGCCGGGCCAAGCAGGCATTCAAGGAGGCGGCGCGCGTTTATGCCAAGGCGCGCAAGATAGGATGTCCGGTTGAGTTCCTCAACGTCGGCGGCGGGCTCGGGGTCGACTACGACGGCAGCCGCACCGCCTCGGAGTTTTCTGTCAACTACTCGGTGCAAGAGTTCGCCAACGACGTGATCTACGTCGTTGGCGAGGTATGCGACGGCGAGGAAGTGCCGGACCCGACGATTGTGACGGAGTCGGGGCGCGCGATGACGGCCCATCACGCCGTGCTCGTCGCCGAGGTGAAAAAGGTCATCCGTGCCGGCGGGGACGGCGAATTCTCGCTTGATGCGATGGAATCGGAAGCTGAGCCCGTTGTCGAGCTGATCGGGCTGGCGCGCGAGATTAACGCTAAGAACTTTCGCGAGTACTATCATGATGCGTTGCAGCAGCGCGAGGACCTGAACACTCTCTTTGAGCTTGGCTATCTCACCTTGACGGACCGAGCACGCGGGGAGTGGCTTTTTTGGGAGATCTGCCGCCGGGCGGCGAAGCTTTCGCGGACGCAAAAGCAACGGCCCGAAGAACTCGAAGAGCTTGACCGTTTGCTGGCGAGCAAATACATCGGCAACTTCTCGGTGTTTCAGTCCTTGCCCGATTCGTGGGCCTTCGATCAGCTTTTCCCGATAATGCCGATCCACCGCCTCAACGAAGCTCCCTCCGAGCGCGGCGTTTTGTGCGACATCACCTGTGATTCCGACGGCGCGATCGACAACTTCGTCGACATTCGCGACGTCAAAGAGACGCTCGAGTTGCACGCGCTGCGTCCGGGCGAGCGGTACTACGTCGCCTTCCTGTTGCTGGGGGCCTACCAAGAGACGCTGGGCGATCTGCACAATCTCTTCGGCGCCGCGCATGAGGTGAGCGTCTCAGTCAATCCCGAGGGCCGCACTGAGACTTCGAACGTCGTTCGCGGAGACACTGTGCGCGAGGTGCTCGAGTACACCGGCCACGAGTCTGAAGTGGTTCGCAAGTCGCTCGCCCAGCGGCTCGCTCGACGGCGAGAAGCCGGCCTGATCAGCGCCGACGAGGAGCACGAAACCCTGGCTGCGGCCTCGCTAACGCTCGACGACGGTACCTACTTAACTTGAGGGACTCGCCGGCGATGCGCGTCGGGAAGCGCAAGAAATCAGCGCTGTAACCAGCGTTCTCCGATGGTCGCCTGTATGTTGCCCGTAATTTTTCGCAGGAGGGCCGGAACTCCCAGTCGCCGACGCTGCTCCCGATGGGTCGGGTGTGCGATCCTGGATATCGTCCCGGAGGCGTCTCTGGTCTTGGCTTTTTGGAGGATACATGCACGGTAGCGGTTTTCGAGCCTTGTCCTGGTTATTGGCTGCGACGCTTTTTAGCGCCACTTGCCTGCAGGCCCAGGAGGGCGGCCTCCAGATCGTCGTGCTCAACGGCGACGGCGGGATCAACAACATAGAAGGGCGGGTCGGCGTGGAGCCAATCGTCGAGGTGCGCGGCGCCGACGGCAAGCCGGCGCCGAAAGCTGTTGTGACCTTCCGGTCACCGCCGTCGGGCCCCAGCGTCACGTTCTTCGGAGCCGCCAGGACCTCGACCATTACGGCAGACGACGCCGGAAGGGCGCAGGCGACCGGGATGCTTCCTAACACCGAAAGCGGCGCCTTCTACATCGACGTCGAGGCCACGCATGACGGACAGACGGCAACGGCCAGACTCACGCAAACGAATATGTCCGCGCCGGGAGCTCCGAAAACCAAGAGCGGGTTAGGCTGGCGCTGGTGGGCGGTGATCGGAGCGGGCGCCGCGATCGGCATTACCGCCGCCGTGCTGGGCGGAGGAGGCGACAGCGACCCGACCGGCCCGACGACCGGCATCACCTTCAACGGCGTCACCGTGGGAGCGCCCCGTTAGGTCGCCGCTATGGCTTTTCACGATCGGAACGAAATCATGCAGACCGCATCCAGACTTATTCTTCGACTCGTTGTAGCTGCCTTTTCCATTGCGGCGGTCGGCTCGCTGCAAGCCCAAGCGCCCGACTGGTTGTTCGTTGTCCAGGACGAGGACAACATCAGCGAGGTTCGCAACGGCAATACGCTTACCTTCGAAGCCGAGGGATCCGGCGATCTCGTCACGCAGCGCCTCACGATTACCTATCAAGGCCCGGTCGACACGCTCGGCACCGTCAACGATCCCTCCCTTGGCGGCTCGACGACATTCGCGGTGACCTCGGGGCCGACCTTGCCTCGCCAACTTGGACCGGGGCAAAGCGTCGATTTCACGATTTCTTTCCTGCCGACGAACGTCGGCCCGTTCTCATCGCGTCTGGATTTTGGGCTGACCCGCAGCAACTTCGGTCGCCCCAACATCACGACGAACGTTCTGCTGAACCTCTCCGGTCTGGTAGCCGACTACAGCCTCTCTTATCAGCTGCCTGGCGGAAACGAGATCCTGATCCCGGACGGCGGCGCGGTGCCTTTCGACGACACCGAAGTCGAAACCACTCAGACCGCGACGATCATTGTCACCAACCGCGGCTCCGGCCCCGGAACCGTAGAGACTGTCAACGTTGACGGCGGTGTTGCGTTCTCAGCCTCCGGACTTCAGCTCTTGCCCGCCGAAGTCAACGCCGGCGCCTCCTTGCGTTTTTCGATCATCTTCGAGCCGCCTCAAGAAGGCGCCTTCATGGGCTCGGCGGCCATCACTTTCGGCTTAGGCTCCAGGTCCTTGAACCTGATCGGCGCGGGCGTAGCCGCCTCCTTTACTTACGAGAAGATCATCGACGGCCAGTCCATGCCCGTGATGGACCGCGAGGCGATCTCGATTCCGCCCGCGGCGGTTGGAGAAGAAACCCTCTTCCAGATGAAGGTGACCAACGCAGGGTCGCTTGAAGGGACCATCCAGCGCATCTCCGTTGCGGGGACCGGGTTCGCGCTCGACGACTTGCCGGTCATTCCGCAGGTCATGGACCCGGCCGAGAACTTTACCTTTACGGTCAAGTTCACGCCGCCGGAGCCGGGAGAGACGAGCGGGCAGCTCCTGATCGGCGACGCCCGATTCGACCTCATCGGCGTTGGCGAAGGGTCACAGCTGACGTTCTCATCGGCGACCGAAAGCGGTTCGTCGGAGCTTCGGCCAGGCGAGACGGTCGTATTCTCGCAGACGCCGCTCGGGCTCACTTCCGAGACAACCTTCTCGATCACGAACTCCGGCAACGCGGCGCAGGCAGTCTCCTTGGTCGGAAGCACCGGCGCTTCGTTCAGTCTGCTGAACCTGCCGACGCTGCCTCTGTCGCTAGAGCAAGACCAGACCGTCTCGTTCCAGATAGTCTTCGATCCAGCGGGTCCAGGACCCCAGTCCGGCTCGCTCTCGATCGACTCCTCGAGCTTTCCGCTATCCGGCGTGGGCGGCGATCCCGCGCCGCTGCCGACGGTGACGATCGGCGGTCCTGGCGGAAAGGCCGATCCAGCCACCCAGGTTGAGGCGACAGTCGAGTTGGCTGAGCCCTACGGTTTGGACGTAACCGGAACGTTGCAACTGGACTTCAGTTCGGACGCTTTCAGCAACGATCCTTCCATCCAGTTCTCTACCGGCGGACGAACGGTTCGTTTCCGGATTGCAGAAGGCCAAACGAAGGCGACGTTCACCAACAACGACGAGACAGTACGGTTCCAGACGGGTACCGTTGCCGGCTCGATCGCTCTCTCAGCGACCCTTGAGATGGATCGGTCGAGCGTCGATCTGACGCCGGATCCCGAGCCCGAACTTGCCTACTTTGTCGATCAGGCGGCTCCGGTCCTGGCGGGCCTCTCGGCGACCCGAACAGGCGCCGGTTTCAACGTTTTTGCTACTGGTTTCTCGACGGCTCGCTCGGTCACATCAATGGAAGTCTCGATTACTGCTGATTCCGGCAAGACCCTTGACACGTCGAGGTTCGATATCGACGTCACGACTCCGTTCACCGCTTGGTACACAGGCGGCCAGTCCAGCAGCTTCGGGAGTGGGTTCACGGCGACGGTCAGCTTCATACTGTCGCAGGGCGACGTCCTTGACCTCCAATCCCTTACCGTGACGGCGACGAACGCCCTCGGCGAGTCCGCTCCGATTACAATCAACGCGCCGGAGTAGGCCTTCCGCGAGTTGCAAATCGTTTGCAAACGGACATAGAACTCGCTAAGATAGACGGCGGTCGGTTTCCATGGTCGAATTTCGCCAAGTCGGTGCGGTGGGGGAGCTGTCTCAACAGGCCTCGTCGCTGGTTGTAGTCGATGGCCGTCAGATCGTGCTCGTGCGCACCGGCGACGGATTCCGAGCGATTGACAACTACTGTACGCACATGGGCGCTCCTTTGGCTGAGGGCGTAGTTGAGGACGATGAGATCGTTTGCCCCTGGCACGCCGCGCGGTTTGCGATTGAGACCGGCGAAGCCTCCTGCGGGCCGGCGCGTTGCACCCTACCAACCTATGCGGTTCGCATTCGCCAGGGGTGCGTCGAGGTTGCGGTCGATGTCAAAGCCGACAAACCAGTTTTCCGCGCTCCCGCCGCACGACAGAAGAAGTCCCCGACCGTATCTGCCGCCTGACGCGACGGGCGTGCTAGCTTTGGGTTTCCGCAGGAAACGATGGAGCAACTCGGCCTAGAGCTCAAGCCGCAACGCCAAGTATTCACCGTCGGCGAGATCACCGTCGCCGTGCGCGGCTTACTCGAGCAAAGATTCGGCGACTGCTGGGTGTCGGGCGAGGTTTCGAACGCGCGGCGCGCACCCAGCGGCCACTGGTACTTCACGCTCAAAGACGGCGACGCCCAACTCAAATGCGTCTGCTTTCGCCAGAACGCACTCTACCTCAAGGTCAAGCCGAAAGACGGGCTCGATATCGTCGCGCGCGGTCGCGTCAGCGTCTACGAAGCCCGCGGCGAATACCAACTCTACGTGGAAGCCGTCGAGCCGCTCGGCTACGGCGCACTTCAGCTCGCCTTTGAACAGCTCAAGAGAAAGCTCGAAGACGAGGGCCTTTTCGACGAGGAGCGCAAACGTGCGCTGCCGCGCTTCCCGCGCCGGATCGGGATTGTCACCTCACCGACGGGAGCCGCAATCGCCGACATGTTGCGCGTGCTCGAGCGACGCTTCCCAGGCTTGCACGTTCGTCTCTATCCGGTCAGAGTACAGGGCGACGGCGCGGCGGAAGAGATCGCTCGCGGCCTGAAAAGCCTGAATGACAGCGGCTGGCCTGAGATTGTCCTCGTCGGACGGGGCGGCGGCTCGCTAGAAGACCTTTGGGCCTTCAATGAAGAGGTTGTCGCTCGCGCGATCGCCCAGTCAAAGGTCCCGGTCGTCTCAGCCGTTGGGCACCAGACGGACTTCACAATCGCAGACTTCGTCGCCGATCTCCGTGCGCCCACGCCGTCGGCCGCCGCCGAGCTTGCCGTGTCCGAGCTGCGGGAAGTACTCGACGGGCTGATCGGTTTTGAACATGACGCCGCCCAGGCCCTGCGCTATCGAGTAGCCATGCTCTCGGGACGCTTGACGCAGGCGGGCGTAGAGCGGCCCGGCGCCGCGCTGCGGCGGCGCCTAGGCCGTGCTTGGCAACGCAACGACGATCTGCAACTGCGCCTGCGCGAAGCGATCGTGCGCCGCATCCGTTCCGGCGAACGGCGCTTCCGCAACGTCCAGCACAGTCTCGCCGAGCAGGACCTGCGGGTGCGCCTCGGGCGGGTGCGCTCTAGGCTGACGAGCCATGGCACACTGCTGGGACCATCGATGGAGCGTCGTCTTGAACGCCCGCGCGCCCAGCTTGCGGCGCTCTCCGGCCGGCTCGAATCGTTGAGCCCGACAGCAATCCTTGAGCGTGGCTACGCCATCGTACTGACCGCGGACGGTTCCGCCGTTCGTTCCGCCGCCCAGGTCGCGCCAGGCGACACGTTAGGGGTTCGTTTGGGCCGAGGGCGGCTCGGCGTCCGCGTCGAGCGAAGCGAAGAAGCGTAACTCAGGCCGCGGGATCAGAGAACCATAGAGCGGAGACCGGCGCGAGCGCTGGTAGAATGAGGTTTACCCTGGAGGTACGAATGCAAGCGCGCCGCTTCTTCATGATTTACGCTTTGGCTGTCTCCGCCGCGCTGTCGTTCGGCTGTAGTTCGCAGAGTGCTTCGGAGCCTGCGACCGTCGCCGCCTCGGAATCGGGCGAAATGCCCGCGGCGGCGCCCTTCTCACTCCAAGCCGCCGACGGCAGCGACGTTTCGTTGGCTGACTTCGAGGGCCAGGTCGTGCTGCTGAACTTCTGGGCGACTTGGTGCGGTCCCTGCAAGATCGAGATGCCCTGGTTTGTCGAGTTCCAGCGCGAATACAAGGACCGAGGTTTCACCGTCCTAGCAGTCTCTCTAGATGAAGGCGGCTGGGACGTGGTCCGGCCTTTCGTCGACGACATGAAGCCGAACTTCCCGATTCTACTCGGCGATGATCAACTGGCCGAGCAGTACGGCGGCATCATGGCGTTGCCGACGACCATGGTAATCGACCGCGACGGACGCATCACATCCAGGCACACCGGTTTGGTATCGAAGAGCGAATATGTGGATGACATCGAGAAGCTGCTCTAGAGTTGGCGCCGTCACACTGCTGCTCGCGGCTCTGGCCGCGTCCGCAGCGGCGCAGTTCCGCGGTTTCCAAGCGGCTTCAGTAGAGCCTACGCCCGCGATCGAGCTCAAGCCCGGAGAAGAGACGACGGTTGCGTTGCGGATTCGCGTGCGCCGCGGCTATCACATCAACTCCGACACGCCCAGCGAAGACTACATGATCCCGACGCAACTGAGATGGGAGTCGGCGCCACTCGAGGTGCAAAGCGTCGAGTACCCCGCCGGCGAGTTTGTGCAGTACGAATTCTCGGACAAGCCGCTGTCGGTGTACTCGAACACGGTTGTGATCAAGACGCGCTTCAAAGCTCCGGCGTCGTTGCCCAAAGACCTCCGCGAGATCAAGGGCAAGTTGCGTTATCAAGCCTGCAACGACAAGATGTGCCTAGCGCCGACCTCGCTGGATGCTGTGGTACCGTTAGCGCCGGTCGGCTAGAATCGGAAGAACGCCTCCCAAGGGCGCGTAGCTCAGTTGGTTAGAGCGCCTGCTTCACACGCAGGAGGTCCGGAGTTCGAGTCTCCGCGCGCCCACCATTGTTTTCAGTAACTTACATCTGTATCTGTTCCGTCAGATCATGGCAGGTCCACACGGCCGTCCACATCGACTCCAATTTACTGCGGCATTCAGTTGATTCTGAAGATGACGCGCTGGTAACTGGTGAGCACGATGTTCCTACACCTTGCCCTTCTGACATCGTCGCGGTCGGCTCCGCTCCCGCTCTAGCTCTTTCGGTCCTCCCGTAGAGCTACAAATCGAGGCGTCGTTGCGCAGCTCCGCGCCTTAAACAAAACAGGATTGCGGTATTGTCGATAGCGTTGGGCAATCCAGCATTGCCGCGGTGCTTAAGAATTGATCTTGATCAGGTCCCATGGCCTGCGATAGGGCCGAAAGAGATGGACGTCGGCCTCGGGCATGCCGACGCACCGCTGCTTCTCGGCGTCCCACTTGATCTTCTCGTTGGCCTTAGCGGCGACGTTGCCGAGAACAGGCGCTATCGTGGACTTCACGCCAACCTCGATGTTGGTGGAGGGATCCTTCCGGCCGCGTACGTTGTTCACAAAGTTTTGGCAGTGCAGCGCCGTCGGCTCGGCTTCGTTCATGGCGATCTTCTCCATGAGCGGCTCCCATCGATCGCCGCGCGCCCCCGGCTTGGGCTCGGAGTAGAGTTCCATTCCGATTCGGTCAACGAACAGCGCCGCCTTCGTTCCGTAGAAGGCCATACCGTGAGGTCGGTTTTCGGGTCCCGTGCCGCCGTAGTAGCGCATGCCTTTGGTCCTTCCGCCTAGGCCCTGCGAATTCATGGTGCAACACTCGTAACTCAAGATGAATCCCGGATACTCGTAGGTGGCTTGCTGAATGTCGGGCAGGTCGCCGGCCTTGTCCTTCCGGTAGCGCCCCCAGGAAGAAGACACGGTCAGCGGCGTATCCTCGCCCATGATCTGGTGGACGCTGTCGAAGCGGTGCATCCCGTAGTCGGTGATCAGGCCGTTGGTGTAGTCCATGAAGTTGCGGTAGCTTAGGCGATCCGGATTGAAGGCCGCCTTCGGCGCCGGTCCTTGCCAGGCGTCCCAATCGAGACCCGCGGGCGGCAGTCCGTCTGGGCGCGGTCGCTGCGTTCGCATGTTGAGGTTGTTCCAGACGCGGACGAAAGTGACCGTTCCGATGTCCCCGCCCTGAACCATACGCGCCGCCTCGGCAATATGATCGGCCGAACGGTGCTGGCTGCCGATCTGACAGATCACCTTGTTGCGGCGAACGGCCCCGATGACCGCAGCACTCTCGTGAATCGAGTACATCACCGGCTTCTCGAGGTAGATGTCTTTACCTGCCTCGGCAGCCAATACTGCCATGGGAACGTGCCACTGATCCTGTGTTGCGATGACAACCGCATGCACGTCTTTGTTTTCGAGCAGCTTGCGAAAGTCGCTATAGGCCTTTGCCTGTGGAGCCCAGCGTTTCGCCTTGTCGATCTTCTGCTGCGAGACGTCGCAGAGACCTGTTACAGCTACGTTTCGGTCAACCTTGATGCGCGGGTCGAGCTTGCCGCCATAGTCTGCGAGTCGCGGCTCTAGGTCCTGCTTGGTTCCCCTAATAAGCCGGGTGTCGAGGGATCCTCGCCCGCCGCAGCCGATCAGGGCGACATTGATTCTCTCGTTGGCCCCCAGGACACGCTGCCTCGACGCGGCGGTTAAGGCCGCTGCGCCCAGCGCGGACTTCATGAATGAACGACGTTGCATCGGTTGTTACTCCCTCTTGACTCAAGCGGACGATGTTTTCGCACCGCCTCTGGTACGACCCCGCAGCCGAGATTAGCATGTCCGGCGCCATTCTAGGAGGATGCTATCTATCAACGAGCTAGGGCTGCGGGCGTGTCTCAGCTGTGAGACATTCGGACAGACGGCGTACGAAATCTTCACACCGATGCCGACGGCAACCTCAGCTTCTGGGTCGTCGACCCCGAAGACCACAATGTGGAGTTCGTGCAGTACATGCCGGACTCGATCCAGATGAAGAATGCCGGCCAAGCGCTGTCGGACTGGCGAATCTCCGAAAACCACAACACCCGCACCGAAGTAATGATCCGAAAGCCCGTCGAGGAGCCCTGCTGCTCCGAGCTGACGGATCCATACATAGACGAATAACAAGCGCGCCTGGGCCTGGTCTTCGTCTGAATCGCATCTGCTGACCGCTAACTGACGCCTGGCGGTACAATCGCATTCTCCTGATCTGCAAGGCCAACTCCCGCTAGCGGATCGACAAAGAACCTGGGGCAACAAATGAAATCCTTTTGTTTACTGATCTTGGCGCTAGTGCTTCCCTGCAGCGCTCAGCAGGACAGCTTCGACGATATTGAGCTCTTGCTGGAAGAGTTGACCAATGCTCACGGCCCCAGCGGATTCGAAGGCCCCGTGCGCAAGATCGTTCAGCGCGAGCTCCAACCGCTCGCCGACGAGGTTCAGACGGATGGCCTAGGGTCGCTCATCGCCCGCCTCGGAGACAGCACGGCCGGTCCCCGAATCATGATCGCGGCCCATCTCGACGAGGTCGGCATGATTGTCAAGCGCATCACGCCGGACGGGTTCCTCAAGTTCCAGACCGTGGGCGGTATCCTCGATCAGGCGCTGATCAACCAGCGCTATCTCATTCGGACCCGTAACGGCCTAGTTCGAGGCGTCGCCGGGCTCAAGACGCCACACGTCATGTCACAGCAGGAGAGGGGGCGCCTTACCCCCAAGACCGAGATCTTCATTGACGTTGGCGCAGACAGCCGTCAGGACGCCGAACAGCGCCTGAGCATCAGGCCTGGTGATCCAATCGCGCCCGATTCGCGATTCATGAAGCTCAACGATCCCAAGCTTTATGTCGCCAAAGCCTGGGATGACCGCGCCGGCGTTGGTGTCTTGATAGAGGTGTTCAAGAACCTCAAGCGCAACCCGTCGCCCAATGCGGTGTTCGTCGCGGCGACGGTGCAGGAAGAGATTGGGTTGCGAGGCGCCCAAACCAGCAGCCATATCATCAAGCCGGATATCGGCATCAGCATCGAAGCCGGAGTGGCGGCTGACTACCCGGGTATCTCTCCCGACGAGGCGCAGGAGCGCCTTGGCCGCGGGCCGGGTATCTTCCTGATAGACAGTTCGATGATCCCGAACGTCAAACTCCGCGACTTCGTCATTGACCTTGCCGATGAAATGGGGATTCCGCTGCAATTGGAAGTTCTCTCCGGCTATGGAGAGGACGGCGCACAAATGCAACGCGCCTACGGAGGAGCGCCGGCGGTCAACCTAACCATCCCGACTCGCTACCTGCACAACCACAACGGCGTGATTCACCGAGACGACTTCGACCGAGCTGTTGAGTTGGTCACAGAGCTGGTTCGGCGGCTGGATCGAGCAACAGTTGAACAGATTAAGAGCTTCGACTGAAACCCGGTCGGGTGTTCGAGGCGTCAAGCGTCGAAATTCAACCGCTAGCGCGTCTGAAGCTCAGCGCGACGCACCGAAAAGAAATCGTCTCCCGAAAAGAGCATGTGGATCGTGCGGCCGTCCTCGCTCATCCACTTCGTCGGGAATCCGCAGGTCTCGCCGGGACCGACGTCCCACTTGTCGGCGTAGAAGACGGTCGTCCAAGGACCCCACGGCTCGGGCGCGTCATAGATGCCGAAACCGCCTTCGAAGCGCGTGTCGTCGCCCGCGACGATCTGGCATAGCAGGTAGCGCTTGAGTCCAGCGTTGTAGCTGATGCTTGAGCGATAGGCGCGGCCGGGGTTGCGGAAAACAGGCTTCCGCTCGGCGACATCGGCGGTCCATCGTGGACGCCCCGCGCCATCGACTCCGGCGAAGAAGTCGTAAGCGCCTCGCTCAAGGATGTGATTAGCGAGGACGCGAGCCAACACCGCGCCGTCGGCCGCTTCATAGGCGCTGTCGGCGTCGTGAGAATAGACGTAGACATACTCGTCGCGAGCCCCAGCGTAGTTCTTGCCGAAGTTGAGGAAGGTCGGCGCGCCGAAGCTCTCGCTCAGCTTCCAGTCCGCCCACTGCCAGCTCTTGCCGCGATCGTGCGACGAGGCGAGCCGCGCGTTGCTCGCGTTGCGCACCCACATGTAGAGAACGCCGTCGACCATCAGCATGCCGCTCGCCTTCTCGCCGGCTGGGCCTTGGCCGATCTTCTCGCCGGTCTCGGAGCGAATGTTTTCGCCGTGAGGGTCGTCCGGTCCGCCGCTGACGCGGGCGAAACCCAGGCTGAGCTTCGTGTCGATCTTCGGCTCGAAGCCCCAACCATCGCCGTAGGCCGTGTAGATCGCGTCGTCGTCGCCCCAAGTCGCCGGCCAGTTGTCGCTGCCCTCGGCCTTGCGAACGATCTCATCCTTGGAAGCCCAGCTCACGCCGCTGACGACCGGGCTCGGCGGGTAGGGCGCCCCCGTCGCGGCGACGATCGGGCGCAGCAGAGGCGAGAGCTTCGAGTAGTCGGCCCCCCATTCCTCGCCGAAGCTCTTGCCCGCTCTGGCGACGACGAGATCAAGACTCGGGATGATCACAATCAAGCTGTCATACAAGCCCCATGACCAGAACGCGTCGCGCGGTACGCCCTTGATCGTGCCGTCTCCGTTGTTCCACCACAGAAAACCGTAATGGTCCGAAGCCTTCGGATAGCGCTCTTCGTCTACGATCGGCAGTCCGACCAGCTCCGGCGACGGTCGGCTCGCTCGCTCAACAATCGTCGCCGGCAAGATGCGACGGCCGCGCCATTCGCCGCCGTGCAGCCAGAGCAGCCCGATACGGGCCATGGCGTCGACGTTGGCGCGCACGCCCGATCCGAATTCGCGCCGCGCCACGCCGTCCAGTTGGTGCGGGCGGTAGGCATTCTCGCGCCAGCGCAGGTCCTCGTGAGTGATGCCGAGCGGATCGAAGACGCGCTCAAACATCAGCTCCTCGATGTCGCGGCGGTAGGTGGTCGTGATGCAGTCGGCCAGCCAGTTCGGACCGCCGTCGGAGTAAGCCCACTTCCGGCCCGGCTCGGAGCGGATCCTCTCGAAGCCGCCGGGTTTGTCGAATCCCGCCGTTTGCGTCGCCAAGTGGAACAGCGTTACTTCCAACCGCCACTCGTTACGGCGGTTATCTTCCGGCGGGACGGCGAAGGAAGGCAGGCAGTCAACGGCCTTCTGATCCAGGTTTAGTTTGCCGTCGGAGATCGCCAGAGCGAACGCTGTCGCTCCGATCGACTTGGTGCTCGACTTCAGATCGTAGGTTTGCTTTGGATCTCCCCAGGAGTAAACCAGCTTCCCGTGCCGCACGACGAAGCCCGAGCCTTCGCCCTTGAGTGCGTAGTCCCTAGCTTCAGCCAGCTTGGCCTCGTCGAGACCGACCTCGGAGGGATGCACAATCTCCCAGGCCTCGCCGGGCCAGGAGGTCTGAGCAGACAGCGGGAGCGCCGCCACGAGCAGTAGCAGCGCGCGTGGCAGCCATCCGCAGCGTAGGGCGACTGGGCGAGCCATGAGTCCGATCATTTCTCAGACAGTATAGTCTGGCTGATGTGGATCTCAGTTCGGCAGGGATGTGTACTATTGTGGACTTGCGCTGGAGCTTCTCACTTCTGATAGCTAGAGATGATGAAGGACTGCGGGAGACGTTGAAATGACGCTGCTAAAGAGAGTCGGTCCTAAACCTTGGCGGAGCGCCGCGGGAGCGGCCGCGGTCTCAAGTTCAGCACTCTGCGCTGTGCTCTGGACTCTGCTCGTCACCGCAAGCCTTCCGGCGCAGCCCAACGTCCTCTTCATCGCCGTCGACGATCTCAACGACTGGGTCGGCTTTCTCGACGGACATCCTAATACGAAGACTCCGAACATGGACCGGCTTGCCGCGCGAGGCGTCGTTTTCGCCAACGCCCATTGCCAAGCGCCAATCTGCGGCCCCTCCCGCGCCAGCCTGATGACCGGGCTGCTGCCCTCGACCACCGGTATCTACGGGCAGATCAGCGACAGGAACATCCGAAAAGCGAGCGAGCCGGCGCGCAACGCTGTGTTTCTTTTCGAGTACTTTCGCGACAACGGCTACAAGACGATGGCAGTCGGCAAGCTCTTCCACTCGCACGTTCCCGAGGGCACGATTGACGAATCAGGCGGCCGCGCCCGAGGTTTCGGACCCAAGACTCCGAAACGTGTAAAGTGGGACCGGGCGAAAACCAGCACCGACTGGGCGGCGTTCCCGGAGCGTGACGAGGAGATGCCAGACTACGCCTCAGCGCAATGGGCCGCCGAGCGGCTTAAGCAGCGCCACGAGAAACCCTTCCTGCTGGCGGTCGGTTTCTTGCGGCCTCACGTGCCATGGTACGTTCCGCCAAAGTGGTTCGACAAGCACCCGCCGGGAACGCTGGCAACGCCGCCTTACCTGCCCGAGGACTACGACGATCTTCCCGAGATCGCGAAGCGCGTCGCCGCCGTCCCAATGATGCCGACAGCCGATTGGGCGATAGAGAGCGGCGAGTGGAAGAACATCGTGCAGGCCTATCTAGCGAGCGTGTCGTTCGCGGATCACTACGTCGGCCAAGTCCTCGATGCGCTCGACGCCAGTCCCTACGCCGACGACACGATCATCGTACTGTGGTCCGACCACGGCTATCACATCGGCGAGAAAAACCGCTTCGCCAAGCACTCGCTCTGGGAGGAGGCGACGCACGCGCCGCTCGTCTTCGCCGGGCCCGGCATCGAAGGCGGCCGAACGACGCGCAAGGCGGTCGGACTCGTCGACATCTACCCGACGCTGCTCGATCTGGCCGGTCTGCCCGCCAACGCGGCCAACGAAGGTCACAGCCTACGACCGTTGCTCGACGATGCTGAGGCGGAATGGCCCCACGCCGCGCTCACAACCTACGGGCGCAACAACCACGCCGTGCGCACCGAGCGCTATCGATACATTCGTTACGAAGACGGCTCCGAAGAACTCTACGACCACGAGAGCGACGACAACGAGTGGAGCAACGTGGCGGGCGACCCAGACTATTCAGCCGTCAAGACCAAGATGCGGACGCATCTGCCCGCAGTGAACGCTCCGTGGTCGGCTGTGAGCCCCTACGATTACAATGACTACCTGTCGGAAGCGTTTCGACGACACCGAGTCGAGTAGGGTCTCGTCGCGCCGGAAGCGAAGAAGGCCGCACGCCAAGAAATTGGCGTGCGGCCCCCATCGTTCCCAGTGTCGGCGTTCGCTACATGCAGCCGCTCGTCTGCCAGCCGTAGGAACAACCGAAGGCGACCTGAATTCGGCTGATCATGGTCGCTACTTTCACGTCGGCGTCGCTACAGGTTCCTCCTTCGGAGTTGGCCATAATCACAATACCCTCATCGCGCGAGGGAGAGCCGACCATGAAAGTGAAAGCGCGATTCGAGTGGCAGCCGTTGTGGGTGAAGGTAGCCGAGCTGCTTCCCTCGGTTACCAGGTTTTGACTCAACGTGAGCCCGAGACCATAGTTCACGTTGCTCTCCGGCGTCTTGTCGGCCAGCGCCGAGGCCACGAGGAACGGGTGCAGGAAGTCCTCGCCCTTCGAGGTCTTTCCCACGTTCATCATCGGAATCATCACTTCGGCGTAGTCCCTCGCCGAGGCATACAGACCGCCGGCGGCGTTCCAAGGATAGTGAGCGCGATTCTTGACCACTCCGTTGTCGTGTTGCTCGGCCGCACGAGCCTCGAAGGAGCTCTGGAGCGGCTGTACGAAGGTACTGTCGTCCATTCCGAGCGGGTCGAGGACGAGGTCTTGGGCGATATTCTCGAAGTCGTCTCCGACGATTTGCTCGGCCATTGCTTCCGCGACCAGGAAGCCGCCGCCGGAGTAGCGGTATTGCGATCCGGGTAGGCCTAGCACTGGGTTGTAGAAGACGGTACTGTCGTATACGCAGGAGCCGCCGTCGCAGTCGTAGCCCAGCAGCAGTTGGGCGGTCGAGGGTTCGAAGGCGGGCCAGGACGTGAACCGCGTGGAGCTCCAAGGCTCCATGCTCGCGGTGTGAGAGAGCAGTCTCGTGATTGTCATCAGGTTGGCTGGAACCGTCGCTGCCGGAATGCCGAACGCTTCGGGGTAGGCCTCAACATAGGCCCGCCAAACATTCAGTTGGCTCGCGTTGTTGCCCTGGTCGATCACGTTCTGCAGACTCGTCGCCAGGCTCATGTTGTAGGCCGGATCGTCAATCACTCGCAGAATGGTCGTCGCGCCGACGAACTTCGAGAGCGAGGCGGCGTCGAAGGGGCTGGTCGCCAGTACCGGCTCTTGCGCGCCCGCCTCCAGTTGACCGTAGCCTCGGGCATAGACGACCTTGTTGTTGTCGATGACGGCAATCGACAGTCCAGGAACGTTGGCTGTTTCCATCGCTTCGAAAATGTTGGTCGCTCCTGCCTGCAAGCCGTATTCGATCCGATCAATTTTGGACGAGAGATTGGGTTGGACCGACCCATTGGCGAACAGGACGTAGTTGGAACCAAGGCCCAGCATCAGGCGGCTGATTTCGCGTTCGTTCTCTTGCCAGCTCTTGCCCGCGTTGGCAAGTGTTTGGCTGACGCCATTGGCTTGGAGGAAGTTGTCGCCATAGACGGCCCAGCCCCCGTCGAAGCCGATTTCGACGCCGACGATTTGGCGCTTGCTCGCGCGTCGGTCGTACACGGCCTTTTTGAAGGCGCTGGGGACGCCCTTCGAGTAAGCCCAGCCGCCGGAGATGATCGAGAAGCCGTCCTCGGCGAAGGCGACGTCGGTGATCGGCCTTCCGGCGCTGATACGCGCGTTCACCAGATCCTTGAACTCCTGAGCTCGGGGCAATCCGCCGCTGAACCAGCGGTATCCGCCGGCGACGATGACGTAGGAGCCGTTCGGAGCGAAAGAGACGACCTCGATAGTCGCGCCGGCGTTAACGTACTGTTGAATCTTGCCGAGCGGAAAGGAAGGGAAGTCGTTGCTGGCGACGATGTTCTGGCCGGCGACGACGACCCACTCGCCGCTCGGCGTCATCGCCATTTCGTCGATATCAACGTTCTGACTCGCGTACTGGCCGATGATGGATTGCAGCTGCGGGCGATCTTGGAAGTTCGAGGTCTTCCTCGAGTTCCAGTTGGCGTTGGCGGAGCTGGTCGCCCCGAGCGAACACAAGATAGCCAATCCGGCGACGAGGCAGGATTGCAGAGTACGTCGATTCATCGTTGATTTTCTTTGTAGTGTCGATTGGGTTTTGTGCATTGTTCCTCTCCTTGTTGAAAGCGGCCTGATTGGGTCTTTCGACTCAACAGAGCAATGAGAAGGCCAATCGTCGATTGATAATCAAGTCCATATGAATCAATGGATTAAAGAAACTTCGACCGATTCTCAAGATGACCATATAGTAAATAACATTGACTATCATTGTCTATGTTATAGACAATTCAAGAGTGCCGGAATCAGCGGGAATCGGTGCCTCGCAGGTCTAAGCACTTCGGAACGAGGGCCGGGATCTTGCTGCCGAATTGAGAGCAAAAAGGCGTACACTTGGACCCTAAAGGAGCAACACGGCATGGCGATCTCCCACTCCGGGCCGGATTCGAAGATCGAGAACCTTCTCGCAGTCTGCCGGCGGATGAGCTCCGTTCGGGACCTCGGCGCGCTCTTGGATCTGCTCGCCCGGGAAGCGGCTGAGCTGTCGAGCGCCGAGCGGGCTACGATTCTGCTGTTGGACCGCGACCGCAGCGAGTTCTGGTCGAAGGTGGCGTTGGGCAGCGACGAGATTCTGCGCTTCGACGCCCGGTTGGGAATCGCGGGTGCTGTGCTGCAGAGCGGCCAGGCGCTCAACGTTTCCGACCCCTACGAAGATCACCGTTTCCACGCCAGGATGGACGAGGAAACCGGCTACCGCACGCGAAACCTGTTGGCGGGTCCTCTCAAGGCCATGGGCGGCGAAGTGATCGGCGTGTTTCAGCTTCTCAACAAGCACGACGGGACGTTCACGAGCGCAGATGAACAGATGCTCGAGATTCTGGCGGATCAGGCGGCCGTCGCCATTCAGAACGTTCAACTGCTAGACGAGCTGCAGCGCGAAAAAAGCGAGTTAGCCCAACAGAATACGCGATTGAGGCAAGAGATCAGCGGCGGGTTCGCGACGAAGAAGATCATTGGCAGCAGTGCGCCGATCCGGTCGGTTGTGCGCCTGATTGACCAATTGCACGCCAGTTCGGTCAACGTATTGATTACCGGAGAGAGCGGCACCGGGAAGGAGATGGCCGCCCGTGCTTTGCACTCCACGAGTAGACGGGCGGAGGGGCCGTTCGAGGCTCTGAATTGCGCCGCTCTTCCCGAGAGCCTTGTTGAAAGCGAGTTGTTCGGCATTGAGAAGGGCGTTGCTACGGGAGTGGACAAACGCCAAGGGCGCTTCGAAAGCGCGAATGGCGGCACGCTTTTCTTGGACGAGATCGGCGACTTGAGCCTGACCTCGCAAGCCAAGATTCTGAGAGTTCTGCAGGAAGGGGTGGTTGAGCCGATCGGTTCACGCCGCCGCGTCGCCTTGGATGTCCGTGTCCTGTCGGCGACGAACAAAGACCTCGAGCGACAGATCGAAAAGGGCGCATTTCGGGAAGACCTCTACTACCGGCTCAACGTCGTTCACATCGAGCTCCCCGCGCTGCGAGAGATAGTGGAAGACGTTCCAGTGCTGGCGGACTATTTCTTACGCGGTCTCAGCGGAGAGATAGGTCGCCGCCCCCCGGCGCTCTCCCCTCAGGCGCTGGATGCAATGACTTCGTATCACTGGCCCGGAAACATTCGGCAACTACGAAACGAGGTCCAACGCCTCTTGGCGGTCACGAGACGCTCTCGGATTGCGGTCGAGGACATCTCGGACAAGATCCGGCGCAGCATCGAGGACAAGCGCACCCCAGAAAGCGATCGCCAGAGCCTGTCGGAGGCGGTCGCGGATCTCGAAACCCGCATGATCCGTGAGGGCCTGGTGCGTCACGGTCAGAATCAGGCACAGGCGGCAAGATCCCTGGGTTTGAGCCGGCAAGGGCTGATTAACAAGATCAAGCGCTATGGAATCTCGGCCGCGGACGACTAGCGCTCGGGAGCGGCCTGGTAGTCGCCGTTGTCCCGGAAAAAGAGCGCCGCCCGACCCCGCGCGGAAAGTTGCGCGGGACCGGACGGCGACTCCCCCTGCTCTGAGATGCCTCGCAACCTAGTCGAAGTTGCTCGGCCAGGCGGCCTTGACCGCGGAAATGTTGTCGAATACCTCGTTGGTGATCTTGACGCCGCGGTTCTCGATGCCGTTGTATGCGCCCTTATGAATGGCGACGATCTTCCGGTTGCCGCCGTTGTACTGGTAGATGGCGCTTCCGCTGTGGCCGCCCTGGGTGTCGTGCTTGTAGTACGCCATTCTTGAGGTGGTGCGGGTGATCTTGGCGCTCATTCCCCACATGGAGTTGCGGCAGGAGTTGTTGGCCCAGTTTGAGTTGGCGCAGGTGTTGCCCCAGGCGGGGTAGCCGAAATTCCAGGCGGACGTGTTGGCCAGCGTCCAGTCGACCTTGTATCCGAACCAGCCGAGACCAACGGTCGAAGCGCTGTCGTAGAGCATGAGCACGGCGTAGTCGCGGTTGTACTGGCCGCTCGACATCCAGTTGGGGTGGATCCAGTACCATTCGATATCTCGTATGCCGTTGGGCGAGGCGTCGCCGCCGTTGGCGTAGAAGTTCATGCCGTCTTGGCCGCCCCACCAGTCCCGCGTGACTAGAGCCCCGCCGGATCCGCCGGTGTGAACGCAATGGCCCGCCGTAAGCAGGTGGCGCGGACCGATCTTGGTCGCCGTGCAGCGAGCGTTGGGGCTGTTGGTACTTTGGCCGTTCGGTTCCAAGGCGCCGATCATTCGCCAGGGAGAGCAGTTCATGCAATGTCCGGAGTCGGCGCTGCGGATGCTTCGGCTGTCGGTGTTGCCGATGATTGCTTCCTTTTTCGTGACCTGAAGCTTGGAGCTTCGGCTCTCCCAGCCGGCGTCGGCCGGATCATCAAACCCCGTGCCGAACTCGGCGGGCGACTCCTGCGCATCAGCGGAGAGCCCTAGCGCGGCCTTGGCCTCGGCGATGGTTCGTTTGCGGTCTCGCGGCCTCCAATGCCACATCTCTCCCTCGCCGTTGATGAAGACGCCTAGGTCTTGATCCTGCGAGCGGTCGTAGTCGTCGTCCAGCTCGGCGATGGGCTCGCGGCTGTGGAGCATGGCTTCCCTGGCTTCGTCCTCCGTCGCAATCCGGCTGTAGCCGCCGAAGACGTACTCGGGATCGTCGGGATTCTCGGACAGGGAGCGCGGAACTTTCGGGACGACGCCGTGTTCCTCGAAGGCTTGGCGCCGTTGCTTGGCTTCGTTCAAGGCAGCCTCATGGGCCAGCTGATCGATCCGCACGGTCTGGGCCGGGGCATAGGTCGACCACGCGATCAGGCCGAAAGCTAGAAGACTCGAGGTCATTGTGATTCGCAGCATTGTTCTTACTCCTCTGTTTACTCAAGTGGGTTGCGTTTTCGATCTCCGCTACGCCGGTTGTAGGCTTTCCCGGTCACTGTGTCTCGTAGTTGAAATCTGGCCAACGGGACCATGCGCCGGATAGAGCAAACCAGGGGCCAATCGGCTAGGTTCTTGATAACCATTTTAGAATCAATATATTAACCCGATCACAGGAGATTCTTGACAAGACGTTAGTGTCAACATTGCAGACACACGATGACCACTTTCTAGACATCTAAAGGCGATGGTTCAGGGTTTCTTGCAGTGTCGACGGCGGGCGGTTGCGGCCCTGAAAGATTTGGGGGCGGCTGCATCTAGCGCGTAAGACCAGCCAGGTTTTGCTCCGCGGCCGCCCACCGACGCGATACTTGACCGCTCATTTTTTCTGTCTCCTGCCGGGTGAACAACAGCGTTCCCAGCAACGCCCGCTCGACTTGGCTCCGGTTCCATGGAACGTGCATGATGCCGCTGCGCGAGTGGCTGTTGGAGCCGAGCAACAGGTGGCCGATTTCGTGGGCGATGAGATGTCCCAGCAGCAAGGATTGAGACGTATGCCGCCGCGCGGACAGCTCTTCCACACGGTGGAAGAAGATGCTGGCGTACGAGCCGAAGCCCTCGCCGGCAGCGGTGAACGCCAAGCCGAACTCGCTGCGATGCTTCATCAGCTTTTTTGCCATCTTTCTGGGATGGATACGAACCTGAATGTCAGTGGCTTCGAGCTTGGCCGTACAGAACGGATTGCTCTCAACCGCACGACCGGGGACGGCGCATCCGACCCAGTTCGTCTCGATGCCTGCTCGGCCGAGTACGCGCGCCGCCTCGCTCTGCGCTTTGGTGAGCACTGGGCTCCTGACGTCTGCGTAGTCGTATACGCGGATGTTGATTCTGTGGGCGGGTACCGACGTTCGGCCCGTCTCGCTCTTGACGAGGACAGGCGACGTCAGGGCCAAGATCAAGGCCATTGAAGACGCGTTTCGGAAAAACTGGGTCACGGCTCTCACCTCCGGGTGTTGGAACGTGAGGCCGAGTTTGGGTCCGATCAGGTGGTAGGACCAGACACCTGAGGCTTAAAGAGCTGACGAGAGCTGTGATCTGTGCCTTAAGCGGTAATCCGCTGATATCACATGACTTGTGGCACCCTCCTTAACGCTGGAGCTGAGGCTGAAAACCGAAAACCCGGTGGTATAATCGCCTCGTCCCACCCGGTTGACATGCGTTGCCGGGAGGAGACCAACCGATGACGGATGCAGCCGCAGGTTCCGGAGGTCTCAGGTTCGGCGCTTTTGAGCTGGATCTTGAGGCGGGAGAGCTACGCAAGAACGGGCTGAAGGTCCGTTTGCAGGAGCAGCCGTTTCGGTTGTTGGCGGCGCTTGTCGAGAAGCGTGGGGATGTGGTGACGCGAGAAGAGATAAAGCAGAAGCTTTGGCCCGGCGACACCTACGTCGACTTCGACCGCAGTCTGAACACTGCCGCCAGCAAGCTTCGCGACACCCTCGGCGACTCCGCCTCTAGTCCACGCTTCATCGAAACCTTGCCCCGCCGCGGCTATCGCTTCCTAGCCTCGATCGAGCCTGTGGGCATACCGGCAGTCACGGAGAACGCGGGGGCGGAGACTGGTACAGATAGCGGCCTGACGAGGGAACAGGAGTCGCGAAGTCGGGTGCGCAGGGCCTGGTCGGCGGCTGCGCTCGCTTTGGCCGCGGCCGTCGGCGCCATGGCGATGCTTTTCATCCCGGTGGAAACGGAAGCGCCAACACCACCAGTCCGTAAACTCACCTTAGATTTGCCCGGGGGTTCGCATTCGGGGGGCGGTGTCGCACGAACGGCTATCTCGCCTAACGCCAAGCACATCGTTTACGGGTCAGCGGACAATCGCAAGCTGGCTGTCTGGGATCTGGCTCAGGGACAGCAGCGGGTGCTTGACGGTACCGATAGGGCGTCCGGGCCATTCTGGTCGCCGGACAGCAGATCAATCGGGTTTTGGGTTGAAGAAGGAGAGCTCAAGCGAGTCGCAGTGGATGGCGGGCCCGCGACCCGGATTTGCGATTTTCGCGGGTTTCTAGCGGGAGGCACATGGAGTCCCGACGGTAACTCCATCGTCTTCGGCAGCGAAGCAGGAAAGCTCTTCGAGGTTGCGGCCGGCGGCGGCGAACCACGCGTGATCCTCTCGCCGAACGAATCTGAGGGAGCGGAACAGCTCGGGAAGATTCGGGAGCCGCACTTCTTGCCTGTGGAGGCGGGGCACGCCCTCGTTTTTGTGTCTCTCTCTTCGGCGGGCGATAAGTTGATGCTGCTCGACTTGGACACCGAGCATCACGAAGTGCTGGCGGATGAAGCGGAGAGGAGGCGACCGGTTTACTCGCCCAGTGGCCACATTCTCTACGAAGACGCCCTTAACAACATCTGGGCGATCCCCTTTTCCTTAACCACCCGTCAGGCCGCCGGAGAGCCTTTTCTTGTCGCCGAGAATGGGGCTCGGCCTTCGGTAGCGGCTGATCAGACGCTCATGTTCGGCCACCGATCGGGCGGGGTGCATCGACTCGTTTCGGTCAACCGTCGCGGCGAGAGGACGGGTGAAATCGGCCAACCGCAAACAAGCATCGGGTATCCTTCCTTATCGCCTGAAGGGAGGCATGTGGCTGTTAGCAGCTCGGGCCAGATCTGGATCCACGAGGTCGATCGCCCGAACAGGAGCGTTTTGCCGTTCGCGGGTCGATCGGCACAACACCCGATCTGGTCGAGCTCGGGGCGGGAGATTCTTTTCACATCTTCACGAGGGCTGCATGTCCAAGCAGCCGATGGGGCTGAGGAGGGCCGTGTGATCTACGATGCGGAAGGCTTCGAATTCGCGTCGGATTGGTCTCGCGACGGAGCCTATATCTTCTATGACCTCTATGGCACGGACATCTGGTATCTTGAGCGAAACACAGATGGCGGCTTTGAACCGAAGCCGTTTCTCACCTCGGAGTTTACTGAGAAGGCCGCGCAGATCTCGCCCAACAACCGATGGCTCGCGTACGTCTCTGACGAGACCGGAATCAGCGAAGTCTATCTTCGGCGTTTTCCTGAACGAGACGGCAAGGAGAAGGTCTCTCAGAAGGGCGGCAGGGGGGTCCGCTGGAGCCGTGACGGACGAAAGCTGTACTACACCAACGGGCAAACCTTGTTCGAGGCGGACGTGAAGCTGGGTCCAAAAGCCGAGGTCGGCTTGCCCCGAATAGTATCTGAGTGGCCCGGCCTCGCCGATGTGGCGAGCGTCTCCGCCTACCCTCTCTACGACGTGTTTGCGGATGGCGAACAGTTTGTTGTGACCGAACTGCTGCCGGACAGCGAGCCGAAGATTCGCTTCGTTCAGAACTGGTACGAAGAGTTCCGCGACCGCACGCCAGACTGAGTCTGTCCAAAGAGACCGCTAGGTCTCACCCTCGAAGGGGAAGCGGGCGCTTCGCCGGTCGTTCGCGATTGATCGCGCGGACCGGATCGATTCGGCTGGCCCGCCGGGCCGGAACAGCGGAGGCGGTCACGACGACCATCGCCAACAGCAGCGCGACGCCGCCGATCACCAGCGGGTCTAGAGCGCTCACGCCGTAGACTTCTCTTGCCATTACCGTCCTAATGCCGATCGCTCCGCCTATGCCGACCATAAGTCCAGCGCCGGCCAGCAGAAGCCCTTCCCGCATCACCAGCTTGACGATGCTCGCCGTCGTGCTTCCGAGCGCCACGCGGATACCGATCTCCCGCCGCCGTTGCGTGACGTAGTAGGCCAGCAAACCATAGATACCGATGGCCGACAGGAATAGCGCTACCCCGCCGAATCCGATCGCCAGCGTCATCGCCGTTCGCCGAGAGGACAGCGTAAGCTCCGCTCGTTCCGTCATAGTATGAATGTCGAATAGCGCGAGCTCGGCGTCGATGCGCGCCATCTCCGCCCGCACCGCCCGCGCAACGCCGTTCTGTTCTCCGGAGGTCCTGACCACGAAGGTAAAGAACGTCGACGGGGATTGCGCGAAAGGAAAGTAATAGGCCCCCACCGAACTTCCCGAGCCTGTCAGATCGTTGAGGCGTACTGATCGCACTACTCCCACGACCGTCAGCCAACGCGTGTTCTCGTCTGTTCTGAGAAGGTTCTCGGCGCTTTCCGGTTGGAACATCCGCCGTCCAACTGGGTCCTCGCCGGGCCAAAACCGCTCGGCCAGCCACTCGTCGACGATGATGGCCGGCGTCGCGGTCTCGTTGTCGCGATCGCTGAAATAGCGCCCCTTCACCAGCCCGATGTCCATCGCCTCGAAGTACCCCGACGCCACTTGAAGCCGGCGGGGCGAAATCACGGACTCTCCAGGCTTCATTTGGTAGCCCTCCGCGAATATGACGCTGTCGCTGCGAGAGTTGCCAAATGGGATGCTGGTCGTGGCCCCCGCCTGTGCGACTCCCGGTATCGCTCGGATCGCCGCAAGAGACCGCCGCATCAGATCGCGTCGCTCTTTTTCTCCCTCGTAGGAGGCCGAAGGAGCGCTCGTGGAGAGAGTGAGCACGCCTTCAGTGCGAAATCCGGGGTCAACGCGAAGCAACTGGCGAACGCTCGCAAACAGAAGGCCCGCACCGAGGAGCAGCACAAAGGCGAAACCAATCTGCGCGGCGACCAGCGTCTGACGCAATCTGTTGGTCCGGCGGCCGCTTGAACCGCCGCGGCCGCCGTCGAGCAGCGCCCTACTCAGGTCAGGCCGCGAGGCTTGCGCAAGCGGCGCGCATCCGATCAACAGGCCCACCGCCGCGGCCATCGCGAGGGAGGCAGCGACGACCGAGGCGTCCATGCCGATCTCGCCTGCGCGCGGGAGCTGATCGAGCCCAAAGGACTGCAGCCCCCGCAGAAGGCCCGCGCCTAAACCAACCCCTACTACGCCGCCGGCAAAGGTCGCCATCACGTTCTCAACGACAAACTGCCGCAGGACCTGCGAGCTTCCCGCTCCCAATGCCTGCCGCGTCGCAAACTCCTTGCGCCTCAGAGTCAGGCGGGCGAGAGCCAGGTTGGCAATATTGAGGGCCCCGATCAGCAGCACGAACAGAGCGCCGCCCCAGAGTAGATAGAGCGTGCCCTTCACATCTCCGACGATCATCTCTTGCAGCGGCAGGACCTTCGTGTGGAAACCCGCGGCGGTTAGCAGCTCTCGTAACTCCGGGGTCTGCTCCATGTTGGCGGCGTTCAGGGCGTCGACTTGCGCCTGCGCCCGCTGGAGCGTGGCGCCGGGCTTGAGTCGTCCGACGTTGTACCAGTTGTTGCTGTGATGGCCTTGCTTCTCCTCGGGCGTAAAGGCCAGCGGCGTCCACAGTCTGACTTCCGGATTGACGAAACTGAAGTCGGGAGGCATCACGCCGACGATTGTGTAAGGCCTCCCGCTCAAACGCAGGTCGGTTCCAACCGCGGCGCGGTCTCGCTGAAGAGTTGTTGCCAAAGCCCGTGGCTGAGAATGACCTTCCTCTCGGCTCCGACCTCGCCCTCTTCGTCGTCAAACGTCCGACCGAGCGCGGGCGGGACGCGCAACAGCCGGAACAGCGACGGCGTGGCCCTCATGGCGTCCATCCGCAACGGCGTTCCGCCGATCTCGACAGTCTGTCCGCTCATTCTGAACATCGCCTGCTCCGAAAACGCGGAGACGTCGCGCAACCGGTCGTAGTAGTCGCCAGCCGCGCTGTTGTTGGAATCCGCCGCCCCAGCGCCTGGGTAGCGGTTGGCCATCAGCAAGATCGACTCAGACTCTGGAACGGGCAACGGCCGCAGGAGGACGGAATTGACGATGGTGAAGGTGGCGGAGTTAGCCGCGATGCAGACGGCCAGCGTCGCCAAAACGGTTGCCGAGAAGGCCTTGTCGCGCGCTAAGGAACGGGCGGCGTAGCGGAGATCGCGTAAGAGCTGTTGCATGGCGTGGTCTTCCTTGGAGGGGTATACGGAACCGGACGTGCCGTCGTTCCCTTCGGAAGTGGGGGGATCTCCCAATCGATCGTTCACTCAGGACCTCAATCCCAAGGGTCGTACTGACCGAAGTTCCAGACGCGGCCTTCGGGATCTTTGCATGAGTAGAACAAGCCACGATCTTCCTGCTCCCCTAATGGGATGACGATCTCGGCCCCTGCAAGTCGGGCTCGTTCGTAGTGCGCGGATACGTTCGAGACCACGATGTACATGCTCCCGAGATCGGCCGGCTCACCGTCGCGCTCTGAACCGACCATGATCATGCCCGTGCCGAAGACCAGCTGCGAATGCCGGATGGTATTGCCTTCGCCGGGAACGACTAGTCTTTTCTCAAACCCGATGGACTCAGCCAGCCAATCGATCGCAGCAGCCGCGTCTTTGTAGCGCAGCACTGGGATGGTCGACGATCCAATTCTCTCTTTCACGAGGGCCATCTTCCCACACTCCATTCCACCAATTCACGGTTTTCACCCGGCCTGGCGAACCCAAGCCGATCCGGCTTCGCGTGGCCTGAGGCCAAGAGCCGCTGCGGACGTATGGAAGGTAAACAGTCAGCAAGGAGAGTGTTCACCCAACGTCGGGTTTGCGCGCCAAGTCGTCGATGTCCAAACCGACGTCGATCCCAACCTCTGTCGTCGTCATGTCGGCCAGCTTCACCCCGTAGTGGAAATTGACTAGCCTCCGTGGCCACTTGATCCCGGCAACGGTACGCCACTCCGCGAATTCCAGGCGCTTCGGAACCCGCGTGTAGGCGGCGCCTATCTTGCCGGACAGAGTCGTGCCGACGATGCGAAGTGGGAGGCCCGTCTCAAGATCCACGACGATGTCTTTTCCTGACGTACCGTCGCCGCCCAGAACGCGGATCACGTCCGGACCACCAGAGATCACGCGAAGGCTGGGGTAACGATCGGGAAGCCACTTCTGAGGGTAGGTACTGTTCGCCTCTCCACTGACGAACTCAAGCTCGCGCCCTTCGAGCTCGACCAACCCAGCTTGAGGCACAAGTTCCCAGCCGGCTTCTCCGTCAAAAAAATACTTGATCACCCGCTCGCCGTTGCGTTGGTCCTTCCGGAAAACGTTGGGGCGAATCCATCGAATTCGCCGCTCGACATCCGGCCCCGGAGCGCCAGACTGATTCCACGTCTTGGCTCTCACGGTCCAATCAACGTCCTGGATCGCAGCAAGTTCCTCACTGCCGCCGAGGGCCTCCTGCATTCTTCGCAACAGCCGGCGCGCTGAACTGTCATCTAAGGCTTGGCCGATGGCTGAAGTGGGCGCCGCTAAAAGCAGAACCAGAAGGTCACGTCTCTTCACAGCGAAAATTCCCCGGAGCGGACAGACCGGCACCCGCTCTGTAGTGGACACCGCGCAGCGGGCCATGTTCCCAGCTTCTAGAACAGGTGAACACTTTACCAGCAATGTTCACTCAAATGACGCCAAAAACGACTCTAAGTCTTTCACTCTCACGGGGCAAGGATCATTAGCGGGTTGCTGTCGTGAAATCTGAGTGTTGTAGCGCTTGCGACACCCCTCTCTGTTCACGCGCGCGCTAGCGATCAAGTCGCAAGCGCTACAACGATATGAACGAAGCCCGACCACGGAGCTTTGGAAGTCTATGCGTTT